>Ga0208079_1000148_pt1 | contig 39965 bp, 34 predicted proteins | sample NGESurdeep092012_5_FD_184474 | JGI IMG/M metagenome (GOLD analysis project Ga0208079, IMG submission 184474) | Arctic peat soil microbial communities from Barrow, Alaska - NGEE Surface sample 210-2 deep-092012 (SPAdes) | ecosystem: Environmental > Terrestrial > Soil > Wetlands > Peat ... | reverse complement strand
GGTGGAGCTGAGGGGACTCGAACCCCTGACCCCCTCGTTGCGAACGAGGTGCGCTACCAGCTGCGCCACAGCCCCGTGGTGCGGTCGAAACTTTAACACCGCGGCGCGCCCAGTCAGAAACGACCACGACGTTATGCGCCCGTGAGCTCGCTCTCATCGACCAAACGACCATGGTTCTTGGGCTCCCCTGCCCGATCCGTGGGTCATTTCGGGGCCTCTCGGCCGGGTAGTGGTGGGCAGCAGCCGCCGAGCACGGCCAGGGCAACGAGAGCTTCAGGTTTGGTGGAACCGAACGCCATGCGAGTCAGGACCCGGATCTTCGTATTCGTCGATTCGATCAGGCCGTTCGACAGGCCATGATCGAGAGTCGCATCGATGGTCTTGCGATGCCTGGCGATCCGCTTCTGCAGGTCCACGAACGCCGGGATGCGACAACGGCGGGCCCAGCTGACCCACCGGTCCAGGGCTTCTTCGACCTCCCGCGTGTGCCGACCAATACGAACCACCGGGAGTGCCAGGTGGCTGCACGGATGGCGCTACGACGTCTCAGGTGCCGGTGGCGCTGCGGACTTCGACAAGCTCGTCGAGCTCGCAGTCGTAGATCATGCCGTCGAGGCTCCAGCACTCCGCCGCCCCAGGCTCGGTGACCACCACCGGTACATGCACGGGATCTGCAGCCTTTGCCTTGAGGGTGTACGTGGGCGGCGGCACGGGGACGGGCGCCCAGCCCGGCAGGTTCGCCTGGGCTGGCGGCTCGATCGGCTCAGCAATCTCGACCACCGGAGCCGGGGCTGCAGGCTCCGACTCGACCTGGGACTCGGACTGGGACTCGGACTCGGACTCGACCTGAGGCTGGAACTCGTCCTCGAAGTAAGACACCTCGAGGGCTGCTTGGCCAGCAGGATCTGCGGCAGATCCGCGCGCCTGCGCGGGCGCCCATCTGGCGGCACGTTCGGACAGCGCAACGCGACGCAACCAGGCGAGATCGACCACCACGGTGGCGACGACAACCAGGACGTTCCACCAGGGCAGGAGCGAGAGGGCGGACAGCGGAAAGACAACGAGCGCCAGCGACAGTGACGCCAGCAGCGACAGGCCGCGAAGGCGGCGTGCCGACACACCGGCCAAGATGTGGAATACGCGCGTCGGGCGCACGCCAGCCGCGGGGACTGCCGAAACATCCGGGCGGACGGAATGAGCACGTTTCACGGCTACCTCCAGAGGAGAAGGGCGTGCAGAGCTGATGGCGTACGAACGAGGGCGTGGCCCTGACAGGTCGAACTCGGCCGGCGGAGCGCGACGCTCCAGGACACGCATGGCATCAGAGAACCGGTCGACCGACCGGGCCGTGGCAAGGTGTTCCCGGCGCCGCACCCAGTGCTGGAGCAGGTAGGCAGCCCAAATGCCGATAAGGACAAGGAAGATGAGGCTGCTGGGCTGCACAAACCTAAAGTTAGAGGCGTCTGGCGCCCATACAGCGGACCCGCCTCGGTGTGTCGCTGATGTCGCTGGCCGGTGTGGCCTATGTCATGGCTCCTGGGAGTGGTTCCACAACTCCACCATCGACCTAGGTCCCAGATCCTCGGTCGTCAAGGCGAAGGATCGATGGTCACGCCATTGGCCATCGATATGCAGGTAGAGGCGCCGGAGGCCCTCCTCGCGAAAACCCAACTTCTCGACGACCCGCAAGCTTGCGGTGTTCTCGGGTCGGATGTTGACCTCGACCCGATGCAGCCCCAACACCAGAAATGCGTGGTCGCAAGCAGCCGCGAGCGCGAACGGCACGATCCCTTGCCCTGCCACGGATTGGGCAACCCAGTAGCCTGCGCTCGCCGATCGCAGGGAGCCCCACGCAATTCCGAACAAGTGCATCTGGCCGACCAGCCGGCCCTCGGTCTCGATGACAAAGGGCTGCAGACGACCCTCACCCGCCTCGCGATCAAATTGCCGAAGCAGCTGACGAAATGAGAGGCCGGCCGCCGTCGGCTCCGGCGAAGTGGCCTCCCACGGCCGAAGCCACTCGATGTTCTCGGCCCTCAGTGCCTCCCACTGGCGCCGCTCCTTGACGTGCAGGGGCCGCAAGATCACCGGCGCACCGCCGACCCGGCGGACGGTGAGCGTCGCAGGCCACAGTCCGTCCCTCAATGGTCTCCTCCTTGAATCTGCAGGAGAGCATGAGCGACAACGGGTTCGAGCACAGCGAGCCCGTTACTGACGCCCCCCATCGACCCTGGCAGGTTGACGACCAGGGCCCGCCCCGCCACACCACTGACACCGCGCGACAACATGGCCGACGAGACGCCCGCCTCCAGACCCGCCGCTCGGATGGCCTCTGCGATTCCTGGGACCAACCGGTCCACGACCCGGTCAGTGGCCTCGGGCGTCACATCTGTGGGGTTTAGCCCGGTGCCGCCCGTGGTCACCACCAACACAGCACCACTTGAGACGGCGGCGCGCAGGGCAGCCTCGACATCGGGGCCGTCGGCGACCACGACGGGATCGGCCACCTGCAAGCCCCAGCTTCGCAGCGCCTCGACGATGATGGGCCCCGACCGGTCCGGATAGACCCCCCCAGCCGCACGGGTCGAACAGGTGATCACCACTGCGGAGCCTTCGGCGCTCATGGCTCTACCCAGTTCCCTGAGCGGCCGCCCGACTTCGCTGTGACACGCAGGTCGGTGACACGGGCGTGCCGGTCCACCGCCTTGACCATGTCAATCAGTGCCAGTGCCCCTACCGCCACTGCGGTGAGCGCCTCCATCTCCACGCCCGTTCGGTCAGCCGTGCGGACGGTCGCGCTCAGGTCAACCCCGTCGTCACCCACCACCAGGTCGACCTCGACAGAGTGGACAGCGATCGGATGAGCCAGCGGGATAAGGTCCGGCGTGCGCTTGGCCGCCTGGATCCCGGCTATCCGGGCGACCGACAAGGCGTCGCCCTTGGGCACGGTCCCGGCGCGCAGTGCCGCCACCGCCCCAGCCGAGAGCAGGACTCTGCCGGCCGCGGTCGCCGAACGGACCGTCACATCCTTGGCCGAGACGTCGACCATGTGCGCCGATCCGTCGGCGCGAAGATGGTTCAGCTGCGGCTCGGTCATGACACCTCCAGGATGGGTCCCAGCGGGTGGCAGCTCACCTGGTCGCCAGCGCGCACCCGCGTGACATCAGCGGGTACAACGGCCAAGGCGTTCGCGGCCGCCAGAGAGCCAAGCGCGTGCGAGCCCTGAGGGCCGGCGATGGCCGCCCTGTGAGCGGAACCCTCGTGCGACGACACATGGGACAGCACCACCCGGGCAAACTGCACCTTGCCGGCAGGCACCGCCCAGTCATCAGCGGCCACGGCAGTGACCATCGATGTCTCGCGCTGCGGGCGGCCCGCCATGAGCCGCAGCGCCGGTGCGACGAACACCTCGAACGAGACCAGGGCGCTGACGGGGTTGCCCGGAAGGGTAAAGACCGGGATCTTGTCCGCACCAAGGACGCCGAAGCCCTGCGGCATGCCGGGCTGCATGGCGACCTTGTCGAAACGCATCGTGGCCACGCTGGAGAGCACCTCCTTGACAGTGTCATACGCGCCCATGCTGACTCCCCCAGTGGTGATCACGGCGTCGGCACGCAGCAGCTGGCCCTCGATCGTGGACAGGAAGGTCTGCGCGTCATCGGGCACGCAGCCGACGCGCAAGGGGATGCAGTCCAGGGCCCGTACAGCTGCGGTCAGCATGAGTCCATTGCTGTCGACGACCTGGCCGAATCCCGGACGGGTGCCTGGCTCGATGAGCTCGTCGCCGGTGGAGATGACCACTACCTGGGGTTTGGGCGTCACCATCACGGTCCCGGTGCCGACAGCCGCGAGCAGGGCTATCTGACGTGGCCCGAGACGAGTGCCCTCACGCATCACCAGGTCACCAGCTGCGACGTCGTCTCCGGCCTGGCGCACATGCTGGCCTGCGGACACCGGCGCCGAGACGATGACCCTGGTCAGACCACCGTCGGTAGCCTCGACGGGGACGACGGCATCGGCGCCACTCGGCATCGGGGCGCCCGTCATGATCCGCATGCTCTGGCCGGCTGCCAGAGTCAACACTTCGGTGTTGCCGGCGGCGATGTCGCCCACCACGGGCAAGGTGACCGGGGCCGCCAGGTTGGCAACCGCGAGATCGGCGGCGTACACGGCGTACCCATCCATGCCCGAGTTCCGAAAGCCCGGCAGGTCGGCCGCACTGGTCACCTCCTGGGCCAGGACACAGCCCTGCGCATCGAGCAGATCCAGAGCGATCGGCGGCAGCCGCTGCACGGAGTCGACGATACGCGAGAGGTGCTCCTGGACGGTGATCACCGTGCGGCTAAGTTCTGTGCCTCTAGGTCACGCTCGGCCACGAAGCCCGTGAGCCAGGATGAGAAGTCTGAGCCGAGCTCCCGATGGTCGACGGCCAGCCGGACCACTGCTTTGAGGTAGTCCAGCCGGTCGCCGGTGTCATAGCGACGGCCTCGGAAGATCACGCCGTGCACGCCTCCCCCCGGAGCCGACGACGCGGCGCACTGCTGCAATGCATCGGTCAGCTGGATCTCGTTGCCACGACCGGGCGGGGTCTTGGCCAGGATCTCGAATATCGACGGGTCCAGGATGTAGCGCCCGATGACCGCTAGGTTGCTTGGGGCGTCAGCAGGATCGGGTTTCTCGACCAGCCCGGTGACGCGAACCACGGTCCCATCACCCTCCTGCTGCGAACCGGGGTCAATTGCGGCGCACCCATACATCTGAACGGACTCTGGCGGCACCTCCATGAGGGCGATCACACTGCCGCCCTTGGTCTCTCGAACTGCGATCATCTCCTCGAGCAGGTGGTCGCGGGCGTCGATCAGGTCGTCACCGAGCAGCACGGCGAAGGGGTTGTTGCCGACGTGGTCGGCAGCACACAGCACCGCATGACCCAGACCCAGGGGCTCCCCCTGACGGACGTAATGGATGTTGCCCAGGTCGGTGGACTTGCGCACCCGCGCGAGACGCACCTGGTCACCCTTGGCCTCTAGCGCCCGTTCAAGCTCCCAGTGGCGGTCGAAGTGGTCCTCGAGCGCAGCCTTGTTGCGTCCGGTCACCATGAGGACATCTCGCAGTCCGGCGCGTGTGGCCTCCTCGACGACATACTGGATGGCCGGCTTGTCGACGACCGGCAGCATCTCCTTGGGCGTGGCCTTGGTGGCGGGCAGGAAGCGAGTGCCCAACCCGGCAGCGGGAATCACGGCCTTGGTGACGGTGCCACGGGTCGGTGCGGATGAGACGGGCTGGGTCGAAGTCATCCCCCGACATTAGTCGGCGAGCCGACCTTCGGAGGTAGGACTACCCTTCGGACGGTGGACAGCCCCGTGGAGAACCGAACCAGTCATCCCAGGCGTCGCTCGAGCAGGTGGCTGCCTGCTCTGGCCATCAGCAGTGCGGTGGCGGCGTACGCCCTGATCATTTTCGGCAGCCAGGTCCGGGTCAGCGACTCGGGCATGGGGTGCCCGGACTGGCCGCTGTGCAGCGGGAACATGGGGCCGATCTTCCAGTTTCACGCCCTGATGGAGCAGACCCACCGCTACATCGCCGCAATCGTCACCGTGCTGGCGTTCCTCACGGCGCTGCTTGCCGTCCGGTCCCGGGCCCAGCGGCCGACGACGGTGCGCCCAGCGCTGTTCACCGCCGCGATCATCGTGGTGCAGGTCATCCTTGGCGCGGTGACCGTCTGGGCCGGAAACGGCGCCCCGACGGTTGCGGCCCACCTGATCGCCGGCGTTGCGATGCTTTGCGGCGCAACGGTGACCGCAGTCTGCGCCCTGGTTCCCCTGCGAGCCCCGAGCAGGTCCCGACTGGGACGGGTTGGCTGGGTGGCCGTCAGCGCAGCCGGGGTGCTGTTCATCTCCGGCTCACTGATCGTCAACGCAGGAGCCGAGCAGGCCTGCGCGAGCGTCCCGCTGTGCCCTTCGGGACAGCCCGCGAACCTGGTCTGGCCGCACCTGCTCCACCGCAGCATCGCGGTGCTCGCGGGCGTCGCACTGATCATGTTCTCCACCCGCGCCTGGCGGCGCTGGTCCGGCATACGGGGAGCACGTGCGCTGGCCGCAGCGCTCGCGGCGCTCGTCGTGGCCACCGCGACCCTCGGCATCGTCAGCGCCCTGCTGAAGGCGCCGCCGAACTGGCAGGACCTGCACCTGGCCGGCGCCGCCGCCGTGCTTGCCACCTCTGTCGCGCTCGCGACGCTCGGCTGGCTGAACGGGGCAGACTCTCCTCAGGACATGCCTGCTGCCACAGCAGGGGTCGACGGGCCGGTTCAGCCGGCGGCCTCGGCCACCCAAGGCTAGCTGCGCCGGTGCGATACGTGGTGCTCGGCGCGGGGGCGATCGGCGCCGTCGTGGGTGGCCGCCTCTCCCAGGCTGGCTGCGACGTCACGCTGATCGCCCGTGGTGCGCATGTGGCGGCTCTGCAAGCATGCGGGCTACGCCTGGAGTCACCCGCAGGCTCCGATACCGTCCGCCTTGCCGCAGTTGACCATCCTCGCGAGATCCAGTGGGGCAGCAACCAGGTCGTGCTCATGGCGGTCAAGAGCCAGCAGACCCCTGCCGCGCTCCTCGCCCTTGCCACCGTTGCCCCGCCCGAGACGCCAATCGTGTGCCTCCAGAACGGGATCGCCAACGAGCCGGCGGCCCTGCGCCTGTTCCCCAACGTCTATGCGGTCAGCGTCGCGTGCCCGGCCGGCCACCTCGAACCAGGTGTGGTCCAGGCCTGGTCCACACCGGTCACCGGCCTCTTGGACATTGGCTGTTACCCCGCCGGGATCGACCAGGTCAGTGCTGAGGTCGCCGCCGACTTCCGCGCGGCGACCTTCAGCTCCTATCCAGTCGAGACGATTCTGCGCTGGAAGCACCGCAAGCTACTCACCAACCTCGGCAACGCCATCGAGGCGGTCTGCGGGCCCCACGAACGGCTCGGACCACTGGGCGACCTGCTACTGGCCGAGGGCGAAGCGGTGCTGTCCGCCGCCGGGCTCGACGCCGCCACCGCACAGGAGGACCGGGACCGACGAGGGGATCTCCTGCAGCCTGGGGTGATCGCAGGAAAGTCCCGGCCCGGCGGGTCCTCGTGGCAAAGCCTGCGGCGCGCAACCGGCGACATCGAGACGGACTATCTCAACGGCGAGATCGTGTTCCTGGGGCGCATACACGGCGTTGGGACCCCGGCCAACGAGCTCATGCAGCGCCTGGCCCGAGAGCTTGCCGTCGCCGGCGACGCGCCCGGTGCCGTTCCCGCGGCGGTCATCCTGGACCGCCTCAAGCAGCCTGGCATGCCAGCGCGCCCAGCGTCCCGGGAGGGTCCGGCCGCGCACTAGCTGACGCTGGCATCGCTCGGCGCTGTGGGGCGCCGCCCAGACGCGGCCAGTGGTTGGCGTCACAGGGTAGTTGCCGTCACCAGGAAAGAGTTCGCAGCCAGGGTGCACAATTCGGACATGAGCCACGAGGTCGAACCCACAGCCCTACCGGGCAAACAGACGCTGAGGCGCCGGCTCCGGGCCCAGCGGCGATCTGCTGCCGGGCAACGGGATCGAATCGCCGATGCCGCCGCCATCGCGGCCGCAGCGGGCGCGCTGGTGGACTCCCTCTGCCTGCTGCCCCCGCGCCCAGGTGAGCAGTCGCCAGACCAGGAGCCGCCGTGTGTGGCGACCTATCGCTCACTGCCCATCGAGCCACCCACGCATGTCTTGGCCCAGATGCTGCACGCACGCCACGTGAGGGTGATCGTGCCGGAGACGCTGCCCGACCTGGACCTCGAATGGCACGAGCTGAGGGCCGACGGCAGCGAGGGGCCGCGGCTCGGCCGGGAAGGGATCGCCGCCGCCCGCCTGATCCTGGCGCCGGCACTGTCGGTCGACCACACCGGCACCCGGCTGGGCCAAGGTGGCGGCTGCTACGACCGGGCACTGGCCCGACGACGCACCGATGCGCTCGTCGTGGCGATCCTCAACGACCACGAGTACGCCGCGTCGCCGCTGCCGTACGACACACATGACGTGCGGGTGGACGCCGTCATCACACCAGGAGACGGCTTCTGCCAGATCCCGGGTCCCGGGTCAGTTGCCTGACGTGTCGGGGCTCAGAGTCAGCTCGTCTCCGCCGCCGGCGCGGACCGCCTTCGCGGAGAACGGCCACGGGTAGGTCTGGTTCTTCGCCCACGCATCGGTCTGGTCGACGTAGTGAGCGTCGTAGGGGTGGCCGGAACTGCCGGTCTGGTTGACCCAGCGCGACGCGTCCAGATCACCCAGGTTGACGATCATCCGCATCGAGGGAGCCACGTTGACGCCGTAGCCCTGGCTGGCGTCCCAGCCGTTAGCGTCGACGATGGACGAACCGCCGGGCATCTGCCACGGGCCCCGGTTGAAGATCGCCGCCACCGGACCCGGCACGGAGTTGCCCCCCAGGATCTGGCTCGTGAGGGTGAGCTGGTGCAGACGGCCCCACTGCCAGGTGACGGGGGTCTTGCCGAGCTTCGTGGTCAGGTCCAGCCGGGCCGCGACCATGGCCTCACGCAGGATCTCGTCACGACTCTCGATCACCCCGGGCGTCTGCTTGTTGTCCCACCACGAATCGTGCGGCTCGGTCAACAGCACCGAGACGGCCTGCATCCACCGCGAGCCACCGTCGGCCTTCATGTCGCCGAGCTCGCTGTCAAAGGCCAGCCGCAGCACGTTGCTCCATACCGCGTTGAAGTACGCCGCGGCGGCCGACGACGGCGACTTCCCACTCGGCTGGGTGTAGTTCCACGTCCGCAGGAGCTCCTTCGCGTCTTCGGCAAACGGGTCGTTGGTGAGCTTGACCGCCAGCAGCGCCTTGACCAGCACGGGCGCGAACGTGTTGTAGGTGTCGCCCTGGATCTGCGACATCCGCGCCGGCGTGACCTTGGGCGTCGCCGTGATCAACTCTCGGATGCGCGCGCTGCGGTAGCCGTAGTCCCACTCGGTGGTCAAGAACGGGGTCCTGCTGGCGGTCACGGCCTGGTTGGCGGCCACGATGTAACCCTCAGGCGGGTCATAGGACGTAGGCATCTGGGCGAAGGGCACGAACCCCTTCCAGTCGTACTTCGGGTCCCAGCCTGGGGCAGGCCAGTAGCCCGGCGGCGCGCCCTTGGTCGACGAGGCGCGGATCGGCACCTGGCCGGGCGCCTGGTAGCCGATGTGGCCCGCGGTGTCTGCGTACAGGAGGTTCTGAGACGGGACCGCGAAGTCCTCTGCCGCATCACGGAACTGGGCGAAGTTCTGAGCGGTGTTCATCTCGAAGATGGCATCAGCGGTGTGCCCGGGTAACAAGCCCGTCCAGGCAAGGGACATGGCGTATGGCGTGGTCACATCCTTGCCCTGGACCAGGGACTGGCTGCCTGCCTGGGCTACCTCCGGGATCACGTCCGAGAGCAGCGGGCCGTGGACCGTCGAACGGACCGTGATCGGCACGTCCGGACCACCGGCCACCTTGATCGTCTCTTTGTGCTCCTTCAGCGGCAGATAGCTGGTGCCGCGACGGTAGGACTGGCCACGAACGTCCTCGAGGTAGAAGTCACTGACGTCCGCACCAAGGTTGGTGAAGCCCCACGCGATGCTCTGGTTGTGCCCGATCACGATGCCGGGCATGCCGGCGAAGGAGAATCCCGTGACCTCAAAGGGACACGCCGCCGAGACTGTGGTGCAGTGCAGACCGGTCTGGTACCAGACGCCGGGGATGCCAACAGCCAGGTGAGGATCGTTGGCCAGTAACGGTTTTCCGGTGGATGAACGTTGCGGACCCACCACGAACGAGTTGGACCCGATGCCGTCGCCTCGCCCGACCATGACCGGAAGCTGGTCCAGGACCTCGGCAACCTCGGCATAGACGGTCGTGGCCGACCTGCCGGCTACCGCCGGCTGCATCGACGGGTTACTCGAGCTCGCCGCAACGGTCGGCGCCGCGCTCGGCGCCGAGGTCGCCGCACCTGGTCTCCAGTCCTGCGCTGACAGGATCGGGGGGTGGGACGCGATCGGGTACGGCGGGAAGATCTGCGCAATGCGCGAAGGGGTGATCGTCGCCGACCGCCTGGCCCGGGCGAGCTCGTTGTCATAGTCGCCGCGCAGGTCCCAGGCCATCGCCTTGAGCCAGGAAAGGGAATCTACAGGCGTCCAAGGCTCCACCCGGTAGTTCGGGAAGCTCTGGCCGAGGACCGAGTACTCCACTGCCATGTTGTCCGGACTGCCGGCGTGGGCGATGTATGCATTGACCCCGTCGGCATAGGCCTGGAGGTACTGCCGCGTCGAGGGCGCCAATGTCGGCAGCTCGGCCTCGGCCACCGTGCGCCAGCCCATGGTCCGGACCACGCGATCGGTCTGGATGGCACTCTTGCCAACCATCTCCGAGAGCCGCCCGGCCGTGATGTGCCGGCGCACGTCCATCTGGAAGAACCGGTCCTGTGCCGCCACATATCCCTGGGCACGGAAGAGATCCTGCGCATTGCTCGCGTAGATCTGGGGGACGCCCTGGTTGTCTCGCAGCACCGTGACCTTCGAGGTCAGACCTGAGACAGAAAGCTCGCCAGAGGTCTGGGGCAAGGGCCGCCGGATGAGGCTGACGCCGACAACCGTGGCAACAACGACGGCAACAACGACCAACACGACGATGGACAAGCAGATGCGGCGGACCAGTTTGGCTCTAGACACCCTGCGAGAATATGACATATCGAAGCCATGCCCGCCTTTACGGTCTCCAACCTCGACCTCTCACTGCTGGTCGGGACCCTCGTGCTGCTGGTCGCGGTGGCTGCGGTGCGTCTGTCGGTACGTTCCGGTCTACCCTCTCTGCTGCTCTATCTGGGCATCGGCGTGGTCGTTGGTGAAGCCGGCATCGACTTCAGCTCGGCTGAGCTGACTCAGGTTCTCGGCTACAGCGCCCTGGTCCTGATCCTGGCAGAGGGCGGGCTGACGACCTCGTGGGACGACATCCGCGGATCAGTGGCACCTGCTGCGCTGCTGTCGACCCTGGGGGTGGTGGTCTCCGTCGTGGTCGTGGCACTGGCCGCCCACCTCGTGCTCGACGTCTCCTGGACTGTGGCGCTACTGGTGGGCGCCGTCCTGGCCTCCACCGATGCGGCAGCGGTGTTCTCTGTCCTGCGCCGGGTTCCGCTGCCCCGCCGGCTCACCGGTCTGCTCGAGGCTGAGGCCGGTTTCAACGACGCCCCCGTGGTGATCCTCGTGGTGACTCTTGCCGCCCAGGCCTCCCCGGGAAGTGGCAGCCACGCCGCCTGGTGGCAGCTGCTGCTCATGGCCGTCGCCGAGCTGGCCGGCGGTGCCGCAGTCGGGCTCCTGGTCGGGTATGTCGGCGGCCACCTGATGCGCCGGATCGGGTCGTCCTCGTCGGGGTTGTTCTCGATCGGCGTGATGGCGCTGACCGTCCTGGCCTACGCGGCCGGCGCCGAGGTGCATGTCAGTGGCTTCCTCGCGGCGTACCTGTCCGCGCTGGTCCTGGGGAACATGCGGCTGCCCCACCGGGCGGCGGTCCGCGGGTTCGCCCAGGGGCTGGGATGGCTGGCCCAAATCGGCCTGTTCGTCCTGTTGGGCCTGTTGATCACACCTTCCCGGCTGGCGTCACAGATCGTGCCCGCCGTCGTGATCGGCCTGGCGCTTCTCCTGGTGGCCAGGCCGTTGTCGGTCATCGTTTCGCTGACACCGTTCAAGGTGCCGTGGCGCGACCAGGCGTTCCTATCGTGGGCTGGGCTGCGCGGCGGCGTTCCGGTGGTCCTGGCCACGGTGCCGCTGACCACGGGGACACCAGGGGCCGGTCGGCTGTTCGACCTGGTGTTCGTCCTGGTCGTGATCTTCACGCTCGTCCAGGCTCCGGCGCTGCCCTGGGTGGCGCGCCGGCTCGGTGTGACCGACAGCGACCGGGCACTGGACCTCGAGGTTGAGTCGACGCCTCTGGACGAGCTAGGGGCCGAGGTGATGCAGATGACCGTCGGGGTCACCTCCATGCTGCACGGCGTCGAGGTGTTCGAGCTGCGTCTGCCCGAGGGCGCCAACGTCACCCTGGTGGTCCGTGGCGACAAGGGTTTCGTGCCGTCCCCTCAGACGACCCTTCGCCATGGTGACCAGCTGCTGATCGTCGCGACCACCGAGACCCGGCTGGCAGCCGAGCGCCGGGTACGTCAGGTCAGCAGGCTGGGGCGACTCGCCGGCTGGAACAGCCCCTGAACGGCGTTGCCCTTCGGGCAACCCTGCCGAGCCGACGCTGGCGGCCCCGGCGGCCCAGAAGTGACGTCTACCGACAGGTCCTTGAAACGGCCGTCACGCACGACCCGCGCGGTCTTGCCTGCGCGAGCCGGTCCCGAGAACCACCTCCAGCAGCAGATGCTGGAGGCCGGTCCAGGTCCAATGCTGAGCCGGCTGCCGTACACTTGGCAGTCAAACCCTTAGAGTGCCAACCGGAGGAACCGTGCCGACGTACGCCTACGCGTGTACCGCATGCGATCACCGCTTTGAGATTGCCCAGTCGTTCACCGAGGACTCGTTGACCGAATGCCCGCAGTGCCAAGGCCGTCTGCGCAAAGTGTTCAACGCCGTGGGCGTGGTGTTCAAGGGCTCGGGCTTCTACCGCAACGACTCCCGCAATGACTCCCGCCGGGGCAGGAGCTCAGGCCGTGGCTCCACCAGCCCAGGCGGCAACTCAGGCAAGGACCCACACAGCGGCTCCGACAAGACCGGTACCCACGCGTCTTCGAGCGAGTCGACCAGCTCGTCCTCCGACTCGGCCTCGTCAACATCCTCCGACTCATCTGGCACCGGCACCACCAAGACGGCCACCAAGTCTGCCTCGACGTCAGAGGGCTCGGCGGCCTGAGGCTGCCTGCCCTGGCCGCTTCTGCGCATCCCCGAGACCCATTGCCCCAGCGTCGCAGGGCTCACAGCGGACGCCGGGCCCCAGGTGAACCGCGGATAGTCTCGGCCTATGACACCCAGCACACAGACCTCCGCCAGTTCCCCGGGAGGCGCAGCGCCCCCTCGCGCCGAGATCGGCGTCATCGGTGGCTCAGGGTTCTACGAGTTCCTCACCGGCGCAGAGCACATGCCCATCACGACGCCGTTCGGTGACCCTAGCGACGATGTGGTCGTTGGGGATCTGGGGGGTCGACGGGTGGCCTTCCTGGCCAGGCACGGGCAGGGCCATCGCTTCCCACCGCACCGGGTCAACTACCGCGCGAACCTGTGGGCCCTGCGCTCTGTCGGTGTTCGGCAGGTGCTGGCACCGTGCGCGGTCGGCTCACTGAAGCCAGAGCATAGGCCGGGCACCATCGTCGTGCCTGACCAGGTCGTCGACCGCACCTGGGGCCGTGACCACACGATCTTCGACGCCATCGGCCCGGTGGTGCACGTCGGGTTCGCCGACCCGTACTGCCCCAGGGGTCGGCGGGCTGTGATCGACGCCGCAATCGCAGCCGGCAAGCCCGTGGTCGAAGGCGGCACGATGGTGGTCGTGAACGGCCCGCGGTTCTCCTCCCGCGCGGAATCCCTCTGGCACCAACAGGCCGGCTGGGCAGTAGTCGGCATGACGGGGATGCCGGAGGCGGCCATCGCGCGTGAGCTAGCCATGTGCTTCACCGCGATCGCCCTGGTCACCGACCACGACGCCGGTGTCGACGGCGGCGCAGCGGTGACGCACGAAGAGGTGCTCAAAGTGTTTGCTCGCAGCCTCGACGGGTTGAAGGCGGTCCTCAAGTCGGCCATCGGTGCGCTGCCGGCCCCCGTCGATGACCTCTCAGCCACCTGTGCGTGCCGGCGCTGCCTGGATGGCCTGAAGCTGCCGATCGCCCTACCCACCTGAGACAGGTTGCAGAGGTGCCGCGCGACGAGCGCGCACCCGGGCCGGGCTGAACCAAGCCGTTGCCCATTTCCACGCGCGAGGGGGGCGGGGCGTGACCGGCCCCCTCGCGCGCGCCTCAGCTCACGGACCAAGCCACCCGACACGTGCATCTGCTCAGCTCAGCGGCGTGCAGCCTCGTCAACCATCGCCAGGGCCCCGGTCGGCGCCCTGGATCATCGCCTCGCGGGGTCAGCTCATTGATGCCTCGGCCGCGCGGCAATGCGCACAGCGCCGGCACCCAAGGCCGGCGCTTCTTGGCTAGGCCGAGTCAGGCCGGCTGCATCGAGCCCGTCTGCAGGTACCGCGTATGCCATGACAATGCCTCGCCCAGCAGGTGGGGTGTGTGCTTGCCTGAGCTGGCGGTGGCCCGGTCGAGATAGTCCTGCAGGGCCCCCTGGTAGTCCGGGTGCGCACAGTGGTCGATGATCTGCTGGGCACGGCGCCGCGGCGGCAGGCCGCGCAGATCGGCAAGACCACGTTCGGTGACGATGACATGGGTGTCGTGCTCGGTGTGGTCGACGTGACTGGCCATCGGCACGATGCACGAGATCGCCCCGCCCTTGGCGGTCGACGGCGAGAGGAACATCGAGATGAACGCGTTGCGGGCGAAGTCACCCGAGCCACCAATGCCATTGACGATGCTCGAGCCCATGAGGTGGGTGGAGTTGACGTTGCCGTACATGTCGGCCTCGATCATGCCGTTCATCGCCAGGCAGCCGAGCCTGCGGATCACCTCGGGGTGGTTGCTGATCTCCTGCGGGCGAAGGATGATCTTCTCGCGGTATTCGGCAATGTTCTTGTTCAGCTCGGCCAGACCGTCCGGGCTCAGGGAGAACGCCGTTGCCGAGACCTTGCTCACGGTGCCGTTTCGCAGGAGCTCCAGCATGCCGTCCTGGATCACTTCCGTGTAGGAGGTCAGCCCCTTGAACGGGCCTTCACCAAGCCCCATCAGTACGGCGTTGGCGATGTTACCGACTCCGGACTGCAGTGGGAGCAGCGTCTCAGGCAACCGGCCCTTCTGCACCTCATGGGTGAGGAAGTCCAGGACATGGCCTGCGATCTGCTTGGAGTCGGCGTCCAGCGGCTTGAACGGCGAGTTGCGATCCGGACTGTCGGTCGGCACCACGGCGATGATCTTCTCCGCGGGGCAGTGCAGGTAGGGCACGCCGATCCGGTCCATGACGTCGGTGATCTGGAGCGGTTTGCGATCCGGGGGCAGTGCGGTCCCGTAGTAGATGTCATGCATGCCCTCAAGCTCGATGGGCTGGGCTGAGTTCACCTCAAGGATGATCTTGTCAGCCTGGTCAATCCACGTCTTGTTGTTGCCGACCGACGTGGACGGGATCAGGTCGCCATCGGCGGTGATCCCGGCCACCTCGATCACGGCCACGTCCATGTGCCCGAAGAAGCCCTCCCATACCATCTGGGCGACGTGGGACAGGTGGATATCCATGTACTCCATCAGCCCCGCGTTGATCTTGGCGCGGCTCACCGGGTCGGACTGGTATGGCATCCTCAAGTCGATCCCCTCGACCTCTGCCAACGCGCCGTCGAGCTCGGGTGCGGTCGACGCGCCGGTCCAGACGCTGACAGCAAAGCGGTCACCCTGGGCTTTGGCCTCACTCATCCGAGCGACCAGCGCGGCGGGCACCGCCTTCGGGTAGCCGGACCCGGTGAACCCGCTCATCCCAACGTTCGAACCCGCCGGGATGAACGCAGCGGCCTCCTCGGCCGACATGATCTTGTCAGCGAAAGCCTTGCACCGAAGATTCGACTGGTCTGTCATTCCTGAACTCCACCACTTTCCCAAAGAAGCATACCAAGCACTGGCTGCCTGCCGCGCTTGTCTGGCCCCGCGCGCGACATCCCCAAAGGTGACGATGATCGACCGACTGGCCCATCCCACATTCGATGGCCCAGTCCAAACGCAACTGGCCACTCACGGATCAGATCTCAACAAGTCCGCAGGACTGCATCATCTAGGTCCTAACCATACGTATGACGCGGATGTGATCCACGTCTCGGTGTGACGTTGCCTAATCAGCCCCAATGCGGGGGGCGCTGGTCGCGCAGCCACTGGTCCTGTGCCTCATCATCGGGCCGTTCACCCCACCCGGCGTCCGTGTCATCGCGTGTCTGCTCAGGCTTTGACCCTGGCACGCAGACGGCAGGGCTGGCAGCGGCCGGCTGCGGGTCGGCGGGCTGCGGGTCGGCCGGCCTGGCTGCCGATGCCGAGCGGACCGCGGCAACAACCCGAGCCACGTCCCGCGCCGGGTCGCGGAAAAGGTCGGTACTCCAGACCCGCACATGTTCCCATCCGAGACGACGAAGCTGCTCGACCCGCAGCCGGTCGCGATCCCGAGTGCTCAACATCGCGGCGTACCGCACGCCGTCGGTCTCGACGGCAACCAAGACCCGGCCCGGTCGCTGCGGGTCCTCGACGGCGAGGTCGAGGCGCTGGGCGGAGGTGCCGTAGCCGGTGTGCACCACCAGGCCCTCGGCCCGCAGACGGAAGGCCAGGTCGGCGACAAGCGGATCCAGCTGGGTCCTTGGCCCCTCGGGGTGCACTCCGACATCGGGGCCACCCTGCTCTGCGCTGATGGGAGGCTGCGGGGCCGGCTCGTCGCCGCCCTGTGCGGCATACAACAGGAAGTCGCGCAGCATGAGGGCCCCACGAGTCTTAAGCCGATCAGGGTCAAGATCTGCAGCGGTGAAGGAGGAGACCACGGTCATCCTGCGGCGTGCGCGAGTGATGGCCACGTTGAGGTGGCGCTCGCCACCGTCGAGGTTGAGCGCTCCGAAGCGGTGCAGCACCCGGCCGTGGGGGGTCTTGCCATAGCCGATCGACAGGATTACCGCGTCGCGCTCGTCGCCCTGGACCCGGTCCAGGCTCTTCACGAAGAACCGCTCGGCCCGGTTCTGGTCGAAGTAGTCGCCCAGGCCTGTGCCGCGGCCGTCGCTCAGAGCACCGCGCAGGGCGTCGTCGATCCGGGTCGCGTGCGTGACACCCAACGCAATGACCCCCAACGACTCGTTCGGACGCCTGCGCGCGTGCGAAAGAACCAGCTGGACCACACGGTCGACCTCGGCCCGAGTGGACTCGATCGCCTCAAGGCCCGGCTGGACCGGCGCCGACCCGTCGACGACCTCGAGCCGGACCACGGTCTCGTCGTTGGTGCCGGGAAAGGTGACCAGCGCTCCGTCATACATCTGGGCGTTGGCGAAGGAGACCAGCCGCTCGTCCAGTGAGCGGTAGTGCCAGGTCAGCCGGCGGATCGGCAGCGCGGCCGACAGAACCTCGAGGATCGACTCGGATCGCCCGGCCAGCGAGCCGGCAGCGGCGTCGGCAGCGCCGTCCTCGTCCACCGCCGCGATGGAGAAGCTGGACGGGGGCAGCTGATGCTCATCGCCTGCGACGACCACCTGGGTGGCCCGTGAGATGGCCGAGACGGCCTGTGCAGGCGGGATCTGCGATGCCTCGTCAAAGATCACCACGTCGAACCAGCGCCCGGGCGGCAGCACCGAGGCGACCACCAGGGGGCTCATCGCCCAGCAGGGCTTGATCGCAGTCAAGGTCTGGCCGGCTCGGGGCATCAGCTCGCGCAGCGGCCGGTGCCGCCGCGACTTGCCGGCCTCAGTGCGCACCAGCGCCTCCTGCTCGGGGTGGTCGTCGAGAACCTCACGCAGCCGACGACCCACCGCGGCACGGACCCCGTCAACCGTCGCAGCCAGGTGAGCGTGGTCGGCCTCGATGTACTCGGAGCCGACCCGGCGCAGCAGCTCACCGTCGTGGGCGCCGTAGGCACTGTCACGGGCACTGACCTCATCAAGCAGCGACGTCCACCAGACGAAGTCCATCTCCGGGCCCACATCAATGGGCGCCACCGCGCGGGCAGCGAGATCATCGACCAGCAACCCCATCCCCGAGCCGCGCAGCTCGTCGATCAGCGCAACCACGCGGGGCAGCACGGCAAGGCGGTCACGCCCGCGCGCCAGCGCAGCACAACGATCCTGCAAAGCCGCCAGAGGGGTCCCCAGCAGGTCTCCGCCGGCAACCGTTGCAGCCAGCCGGGCCCCCAACCAGCCCAGGTCATCGGCGAGGGCGTCGTACGTGTTCTGAACCTCGTCGATCTCGCTTGGCACCCCAGGACGTCCTCCGGTCCCGGCCAGCTGCACCCACATCACCTGTTGCTCCTGGGCGACTCTGAGCGCCGAGTGTAGATCCTCTGGCGGCGTGCCGGGGCGCAGCAGACCGCGCGCCTGGCGCCGCAGCCGCAGCCGGGACCACACGCCCATCCGTATCCCGTTGGCATCGCGGTAGTCCTTGCTGGCCGTAGCGCCAACCATGTCGGCCAGCGCCGCGTCGAACACCTCGACCCGGAAGATCTCCAGCGTCTGACGCACCTGCTCCAGGATGTTCAACGCGCGGCCCCAGTCCGCTGGCGTCCTCGCATCAGGCAGGCCAACTTCGCGCATCGCGGCGCCAAGTCGCTGCCGGACAGCCTCCATACCCTCGCCGCCAAGTCGGTCGGCGATCTCAAGGGCCTGCGACGCCTCATCCGAGGAGGTGACACGCGCGCCATACCAGGGGTCGTCAGCAGCCTCCCCCGCCGTCCAGGCCCCCAGCGAGGCGGCCTCTGTCAGGCAGTGGCTCAGCTTCGTGACCCGGTCGCGACTGATGCCCTGCAGGACGTCCTCGGGGAGGCGGACCCGCGAGATCGGCGGGGAACGACGGGCCCACAGCCGGGCGAGCGCCACCTGTGCGTCGAATGCGCTGACACCCCAGGGGTCTCGTTTGTCGTGCAGCGCTGCACAGTGCTTCATCAGACGGGCACGCCGTTCGATCACGGTGCGCTCGATGCCCGCGAGGTCCGGGTCATGTGCCTGCTTCGCCCGGTCCATGGCCCCACCGAGCTCTTGGGCCAGACGTCGCTTGTTGGTCGCGCCATCATGGACATCCAGGACCAGGTCGCCCAAGCCGAGGCGCTCGAGCCGCCCGGTCACTGCCTCGATGGCTGCACGCTTCTCGGCCACGAACAAGGTCCGCTTGCCCTGGCTGGCCAGGCACGCGATCAGGTTGGCAATGGTCTGACTCTTACCTGTGCCTGGCGGGCCCTTGACGACGAGGTTCGCCCCCCAGCGCACCGCATCGATCACAGCCTGCTGGGAGGAGTCAGCGTCCAGAACCAGGTGTTCACGAGACGGGTCGGCGTCGGCAGGGAAGTCCGGGACGGTGTCGCCGACGGCCTTGAGCGCCCCGGGGTCACCGGCCAGGGCTGCGACAACGTCATGGCTGGCCAGGGTCGCCAGCTGTGCCGCAAGGTCGGCGACCATCGGCAGCTTGGCGTAGGAGAACGTTCCGAGCACCAGCCGAGGCGCGATCTGGAACGCTGGCACTGAGTGACACATCCGGTCGAGGGCGGCATACACCGGCTGGGGGTCGAAGCCCTTGGTGAATGTGGCCATCTCCTCGAGCACCTCGGGGTCGAGCTCGATGCCCTGCTCGGAGCGCAGGTAGTGCTCGAGCACCGGGTTGAGCTCTACGTCCTGGCCGAGGTCGATGTCGAAGTCCTGCTGTGCTGCCCCAATGGGCTTCAGCACGCACGAACGAAGCAGCACCGGCGCGCACGGGGGCCGGCTCGAACCCGCGACCTGCCAGGTCGCCATCCCGACGGCGATGTAACCGGCGGCGATTCCGCGCTCTTCATGCAGCTCCAGGATCTTGGCGCGAATGGCCCGGACCCGCCTGCGTGCCTCCTCCAGAGCCGTCGGCTCGCGGACCAGGTCGGAGAGCTTGGTCGGCCGTCCGGCCAGCAGCATGGCCATGCCGCCGGGGTGCGCCGTGGTCAGGTCGAGGGTTCCCGATGGCAGGTCGCGGTACCAGAGCAGCGTGTTGCGACCGCCCAGGTCCGCCAGGTGTCGCTGCCAGGTCCGGACAGCCGCCGCAACACGGTCGGCGCGGACCTGGCCAACAGCGGGCACCAGCCCGGGCGCGGCGGGCCCGGGGCCAGACGATTCGGCGGTCGGCTGCTGTGCGGGATCCTGCGCGGTCTGACTCACCACAGCAGGCTAACCAAAGAGCTAGCCAGATGCGTCCCCTACCAGCGCGTCGTCCACCACGAGAAACGCGGCTGGGCCGCGCAAAGGTCGGCGCCACCCAGCACTTCGGTGTACCCCGTGGTGGCCCTCGCCCCTGACACGCTCCCTGCGCCCGCATCCGGCTGACGAGCCGATGTCATGACGTTCAAGAACGGTGTGGCCACTCCGGCGCTGGTCAATGCCGGCACGCCGCGCAATACCGGCACGCCACGACTCTCCGGCAGCGGCGTGCTGAGGTCGTCCAGGACCACCCTGGTGGCCCGCGGTCAGCCCCGATGTGACCTGGGTGCTGTCTCGGGGTTGGTGCAGCAGCGGCTGGAGGACTCGGCGGCGCCGGGATGGGCGGCGCCGGGAGGCAGGCGGCCCGGCTCGGAGGGGGCGCAGTGCCAGGCGTCAGATTCGGCTCCCACGGGTAGAATCTGGCACGGTCGCGCGTACAGGGTGCGATTCCGCAGTGCTGAGAATCAGCCCAGCGCGCGACGCTAGCCAACCCCCTGCCAGAATAGGCAGCCGCACCCGGTTCCGGTTCGGATCCAGGCACCCCCGCCCTCGTAGCTCAGGGGATAGAGCAACCGCCTCCTAAGCGGTAGGTCGCAGGTTCAAATCCTGCCGGGGGCACCCTGTCACCCATTGACGCGCGGGAACAAGGCAGGCTCCCTGATCGAGCAGCCCGCGCTTCGCTAAGACGCCCCCTGGGCCCCAACGAAGGCGCCGGCCGAGGTCAGCCTGTCATCTCGGCGTAGCCCACCGCGATGACACCTGATAGCGACGCCCGGGCCGAACAGCCGACAGAGGCCGCTCAGCTGCGGGGACAGGCTGCTGGGCCATCCGCGCACCCCAGGTCGCAGTCGGCACCGCGGCCGTGCTCTTGGCGATACCGCTCATCGGCCAGCCACATCCCATAACCACTCGTAGGTGACGGCGCCTCATACCTGAATGCAGACCCGGTCGCCACGCCTGGATAGGACCGAGAGGGGAGATTGGCTCAGAGGGGGAGATTGGCTCAGAGGGGGAGATTGGCTCAGAGGGGGAGATTGGCTCAGAGGCGGCGACCGCCTCGACTCTCCTTGGGCCACGGTGACAGGCGATGCCGGTTGCCAGCGCACCACGTCGGGCACTGTCGCCACCATCTCGAGGCGACGTTTCAGCCCCGGCGTCGAAGAGCCAACAGCCGGTGCTTTGGAAGCTGTCGCGGCCGGCCCAGCCCGCGGTCCGCCAGGCCAGCACTTTGCTCGGTTCCACCTGCGTGAGCTCTCCGTACTGCGAGACCTGGTACTCCCAGTCGTTCTTCTGGTTGTAGGCCTGAATGAGTTCCGGCGTGGTCGGGGTTGGCTCAGTGACCAGGCCCTCGACAATGACGACGTCGGTGCCGCTGTCCAGGTGGATGGTGACCGCACGCTCTTCGCGGATGGCGCCCAGGATGGCGGGGCTGCCGATGCTGAGATGCAGCCGCTGCTGACTCCAGATCCCCCACACAGGTCGCGGATGGGGATGACCCGGGGTCCGCGGGACCACCCAGTAGGTCCCGGCACCGGCGAGCTGCTGGTCGACCCACGGCCACGCCAAGGATGCCCGCCTCGCTCGCGGCGCCGTACAGGTGAAGGTTCTGCGCGTGCCGTCTCACACGCGACAGGCTAGGTCCCCTGGTGCAGACTCGGTAGAGACCTCCTACCCGGGTGCGTCGGTCAGGGGCGGCCGTAGGTGGGGCTAGAGGACCAGACGGCGCGCAGCGCAACGGCCGCGCCGCTGTGCGGGGAGTCCCACATCATGCCGTTACCGGCATAGATGCCTACGTGGTAGGCCGGCACGCCGAAGAACACCAGGTCGCCCGGTTGCGGGTTGGACACAGCCGTCACGGCCTGTTGCTGGTCCTGAGCCGTACGAGGCAGGTTGATGCCGAGCTTCGCGAAGACGTACTGGGTGAAACCAGAGCAGTCGAAGCCTGCGGGCGTGTCACCGCCGTAGACGTAGTAGATGCCGGCCAGGCTGGCGGCGATGCCGAGAACGCCGCCTGTGCTGGGAGCCGGTGCCGACTGCGTCGAGGTGATCGGCGCGCGCGTCATCGAGCGACTGACAGCAACAGCCGCCGGTTGAACGACAACCGGGACCACAACAGGCTTGGGCTTGACCACACCGGTGAAACCGATGTTCCCGAAGGTTCGAGGAACCAGCGGTGCCTGCGCGGCCGCGGGAGGGGCGACCGCCACGGCGACGGCCACCGGCGCGGTGGCCGGGAGCGTGACGCTCGGTGTGGCGGCGGAGGCCGGGAGGGTAAGGGAGGCCACCATGGCACCGGCGATCACGATCACGGCGGAGGCCTTGCTCGAAGGCTTTGCTGAACGCGAGATCGCCGACGAAAGGGAAGAGACAAAACGCAAGCAGCTCGGTGCGCGATGGCGACCTGTGTTACGGCTCGACACAGTGAGCAGACCTCTCCATACGCCTACGAGGTCAGCTGTCGGGTTCGGATGGGAGATTGCATCCGGCCTTCACGCCGGCAGATCGACCGAAGTCGTCCACCACCGGGAGGGCTTCACCCCAAGGAGCATCTCACGACGCCCCAGATGTGGGTCCCCCGCTCCTGCCAAGCGGATGTTGAGAGCCTTGAATGCGGCGACAGGGTTAGGCGAACCGCATCAAGTACTGCGCCCAGAATGACGAAGCCCGACGACCATACACACGCTGCGGCGACATGTCACATCTGCGTTGCAGGACCCTAAACAGCCAACCAGGAACCAGCGGCCGGGGCCGGCGTTGCGCTGCCAAAGGTCGCCGCGGCCTGGCGCGATCTGCCCGATGGCAGACCTGAAAGACGGTGGACGCAACCGACGTACCCGCTGCCTTCACAGAGCCGTTGGCCGGCAGACCCGATAAACGCCCGCGCGGCCCGGGGCCCGGGCAGGGGGCTGCCCCTGAGGGCAAAGAGGTCGCTGAGCAGACCGGCGCCTCAACCCTGACCCCGCGCAAGCCCTCCCTGGGAGGGTTGTCGTGGAGCTCGGCTGCGACCGGCCAAGAGGGCTTGCGCAGTCAGCCCCCAGCCTCTGCGGCCGGGGTGTCGGCAAAAACGTGCAGGGCGACGTCTTCGGGAAGCGAGACCGCCTTTGCCTCCTCAGCCCCGTCCCGCAAGACAACGATCCAGTCACCCTCCCGGCGAAGGTGAACCTGTCGCCCTGGCATCAGACCAGCCTGAGTCAACAGGTTGAGAGCCTCGGGGTCGACCTGGGCCGGCTCGCCTATCCGGCGCACCGTCGCGAGTTCGGCCCCTTGGGCGACCAGCTCGACCAGGTTGCTCACCCCCAGGCGAAAGTCCTCGTTGAGCGGCTCCCCCAGCTCATCCAGACCCGGGATCGGGTTGCCATAGGGACTCTCCCGATGTTCGCCCAGCAACGCCAGGATCTTGCGCTCGACGCGCTCGCTGACGACGTGCTCCCAGCGGCAGGCCTCATCGTGGACGTACTCCCATTCGAGGTCCAGGACATCGACCAGCAGCCGTTCGGCCAGCCGGTGCTTGCGCATGACCCGCACCGCCCTCTGGCGCCCCTCGGCGGACAGCTCAAGGTGCCGGTCGCCGGCCAGCGCGAGCAGACCGTCGCGTTCCATCCGGGCCACCGTCTGCGAGACGGTGGGACCAGAGTGGCCCAGACGTTCGGCGATGCGAGCCCGCAGAGGGACGATGCCCTCTTCCTCAAGCTCGTAGATGGTCCGCAGGTACATCTCCGTGGTGTCAATCAAGTCGGTCACGGACCTAGCCTCTCACTGATGGGCACTCAGAACGATGGTGCACGGACCGCCCAGTTCGGCGCCAGCGACTAGCGTTTGGCACATGAGCGAGTCTTTTGTCGTCCCGGCACGGTTCTGCGGTCCGCCCAATTCCGGCAACGGCGGCTGGACGAGCGGTCACCTGGCCCAGCTCGTCGACGGGGCCCAGGACGGTGGTGCGGTCACCGTTCACCTGCGCACCCCCCCGCCGCTGGACACCGAGATGGCGATCTCGCGCGGTGACGACGGCACGGTGGAGGTCTGGGACGGCGAGATCCTGGTGGCCCAGGCCTTTGCGGCGGAGCCGATGGACGAGACCGAGATCCCGTCGCCGGTGACCCACGCGCAGGCCGTAGCAGCCGGACCGGCCTACGAGGGCCTGCTCTCCCATCCGCTCCCCACCTGCTTCGTCTGTGGGACCGGGCGCGACCCCGGCGACGCACTGTGCCTGCACACCGGCCGCCTCGCCGGGCACACCACGGCCCGGGCGGCCGCCTGGACCCCGCGTGAGTCGGCTCCCGAGCTGGTCTGGGCTGCCTTGGACTGCCCGGGTGCCTGGGCCTGCGGTGTCGCCGGACGTGAGCTGGTGCTCGGGACGATGACAGCACAGGTCCGTGACCTGCCCAGGGTCGGTGCGCCGCATGTGGTGATGGCCTGGCCACGCGGGCAGGATGGCCGCAAGTACTACAGCGGGACTTGTCTGTATGGCGCCGACGGGCGCCTGCTGGCCCAGGCCGAGGCTGTGTGGGTCGGCGTGGACGCCGGCGCAGTTCGCTCGAGATGAGCTTGCAGAGACGCTCATATTTGGTTGAACCGTCAACTAGTAGTCGCCATTCCGGTCCTCGGGGTGAGCTGAGCACGTCGGGGACGGCGCCCTGAGCCGCACGCCCCACGGGCAGACCTCAGCGACCTCGAGCCCGCGCCAACCAGCTCGCTTGATCCCGGGATGCCCAGGACCTGCTGCGCGGCGGTGCCCGTAGCGCGAACACGCGCACCGATGAGCCGGTCAGTGACGATCCGGTCAAGGCGGTCGACCACCTGCCCGCGTTGGCGCCGCGGAACAACCAGCCGCTGCGCATCGTGCTCGGCCCTGGCCGGAGCCCCGCGACCGGCTCGTCCGACCAGGGCCGACGGCAACACGGCCAAGATGGCGGCCGGGGATGGAAATGCTGGCATCTGCTCCGTGAACTTGGCAAAGACGTTGCGAGCGCCGACCTCGCGACCTACCGTGGTAGATGCATATGAAAGGAGGTGGTCCGCAGAGTGAATAACCAACGGACGTGTGAGGTGGCTGGGCACTAGCCGGCCGTTGCCGACCCCCAGGGGGCGTCGGCATCCGGATGAAGTCCGGTGACAGCAATCTCATGCAGGCACCGCAGCCCGTGAGGATGTGCGCCCGTCCAACGCACCCTGGAACCTCAGACCTCACGGGCTGTTCCAACCCCCCGGGCGGTTCCACCCGCTGGCCCTGCCGGCGGTGATCAGCCGAGAACGACGCGGGCGAGCAGGTCGGCCGCGCGGCCGGCGGACCAGTCCATGGTCGCCGGGCCCACCACGAGCTCGGTCCACGACCAACCCGGGACATCGTGGGAGTGCCTCCACGGCGAGGTGACCGCCAGGTGCTCGCCTTCCATCACGGTGATGACCCGCTCGGTGACGACGTTCCCGGGTGCCTGGACGAAGATGCGCAAGGCGTTACAGTGCGGGCTCTCGGGAAACGTGCGGATCCCCTTGGCGGCCAGCAGTTCTGCCATCTCGAGCGCTCGCTGGTGATACTCGGCCATCCGAAGCATCTCGTCGCGAAGCCCGCGCAGGGCGGACACGGCGTACGGCAACATGGTCCACAACGTGCCACCGTGACGGCTGCGCCACAGCCGCACCTCGGAGATGACCTCCTCAGGTCCGGCGACCACAGCCCCCGCCAGCCCTCCAAGGCCCTGGTAGAAGACATCGACGGTGTCGGCCAGAGCCGAGGTCTACGCTGGGGTGTGCCCCAGGAAGGGGCCGGACTCCCAGATCCGCGCACCGTCGAGATGCAGCGGCACACCGCGGTCGCTGCCGGCAGGGGAGAAGGCCTCGAGCTGATCCCACGAGGGCAGCAGGTAGCCGCCGTCACGCAGCGGCAGCTCCAGCAGAGCCGCACCCAGCTCGCCCGGGATTGCCGCCAGGTGGTCGGCAGTCGGGACGACATCGCCGGTGCCTACCCCGGGCGTCAACAATGCCCACTGGAAGTCGTTGAGCAGCCTGGGCCCGTCCTGTTCGTGGTGCAGCAGATGCGACAACCCCGGTATGGCAGTGCGCCGGCTACCCTGCCGATCGCTCCAGACCCGTAGCGCCGACTGCTGGGCCATGGTGCCACTGGGGAACATCACCGCAGCGTCCTTGCCGAGCAACGCGGCGACCTGGTTCTCCAGGGCGGCAACGGGACCGCCCTCACCGTAGCGATCCCACACGGGGTCAGTCCCGTCTTCGGCGCGGTCTAGCTCGGCGACGATGCTGACCAGCTCGTCCCGTGGCGACACCGGGCGTCTGCCCATCAGGCTGCGCTGGAGACCGGGTGCCGCCAGGAGACGACGCTGGGCAAGGGAGAGCCCGGCTGAGGCCGCGGGGTCGCTCACGGTTGCCGTCTTTCTACTCGCCAGGCGCCGGCGTCGTCGAGCCCCCCATCGCCGACGCGGACGAAGACCAGCCGGTCGTGCAGCCGGTTGGTCCGGCCCGCCCAGAACTCCACCTCGTCGCAGGTGATCCGGAAGCCGCCCCAGAACGCGGGGACGGGGACATCGGTGCGCCCGCCCCGATCGGGCCACTGCGCGGCATACCGCTGGTAGGCCTCTTCGAGGCCGGACCGGCTTTGGACGACCTGGGACTGCCGCGACGCCCAGGCGCTGATCCGCGAGCCCCACGGGCGCTCGCCGAAGTAGTGCTCGACCTCGTCCCGGCCGAGCTGGCGGGCCGTCCCCCGAAAGCGGATGGCCCGGTACATCCCCGCCCAGACCAGTGCCGCGGCCACTGCCGGATTGCGGGCAATCTGTTCGCCCTTGGCCGACTCGAGGTTCGAGACGAAGCCTGGGCCGGTGGGGTCGAAGAAGCGCATGAGCACGGTCCGGACATCCGGTCGCCCGGTCGCGTCGATCGTGGCCAAGGACATGGCCAACGGCTCCGGGACGTCGTCCCGCTCCACCGAGCGATAGACCGCGTCATCGACCCAGACTCGCGCCTGCTCCCACGCAGTGGACGCCAGCTCCGACTCGGTCAGACCCTCGCCGTGGTACTCCCTGCGCAGCGCATCGCTCATGGCACGAGATTAGATTGAGCCTGCGAACACCCAAGAGGGAGGTCTCATGGCGGGCAGGAAGAAGTCACTGGCCACAGTGGTCAGGCTCGGCGTGAAGTACGGCCCCGTTGCCTACGAGGCGATCAAGCACGGGAAGGAGCCGGCCAAGCAGTTCGCCCAGCGCCAGCTCGGGCGGCTCAACGCCCGAAAGCAGGCCCTCACCCATGCAGAAGGGCTGTTGGACGGCTCGGCGATGCTCGTGTGGAAGGGCGACCAACAGGTGTGGATTGTGTTCAACGGCGACCAGCCGATCGCGAGTCACCCGACCGTGGACACGCCTTTAGCTTTGCTGATCGAGGGCTACGACCTGACCAAGCGCATCCGGACCACCGTCGAGCAGCGCCCGAAAGTCAGTCGCCTCAAGGCAATACGCCGCTTGCGGTGAACACCAGGGGCAGCTCTAGGCGCGATGTGCTTGGGGATGTCAAGGTAGAAATTCCGCACTGGGCGTTGTGGGACCACAAAAGTCGTCGCAAGGATGGACAATGGCTTGCGGCCGGACCACGACGCCGGCCCGACGGAGGGTGCACGGATGAGCGACACCGATTTCAGGCCAGGCCTCGAGGGCGTCATCGCCTTCGAGTCGAAGATTGCCGAACCTGACAAGGAGGGTGGCGCACTGCGCTACCGCGGCGTCGACATCAACGACCTGGTCGGGCGGGTCCCCTACGGTCACGTCTGGGGCCTGCTCGTCGACAACAAGTTCAACCCCGGACTGCCGCCCGCCGAGCCGTTCCCGCTGCCGGTTCACACCGGTGACGTACGCGTTGACGTCCAGAGCGCCCTGGCCCAGCTCGCACCGGTCTGGGGCTTCGCCCCGATGCTGGACATCGGGGCCGACCAGGTCCGCGACGATCTGGCCCGGGCCTCGGTGATGGCGCTGTCGTTCATCGCCCAGTCCGCCCGCGGCCAGGACCGCCCCATGGTGCCTCAGCGTGAGGTCGACAAGGCGCACTCCATCGTCGAGCGGTTCATGATCCGTTGGCGCGGCGAGCCCGACCCCCGTCACGTCGAGGCGGTCGACGCCTACTGGGTGTCCGCGGCCGAGCACGGCATGAACGCGTCGACGTTCACGGCGCGCGTCATCGCCTCGACCGGGGCCGACGTCGCAGCCTGCCTGTCCGGCGCGGTGGGCGCCATCAGCGGTCCCCTGCACGGAGGAGCGCCCTCGCGGGTCCTGCACATGATCGAGGGGGTCGAACGCAGCGGCGACGCCACGGCATATGTCAGGGGTGTGCTCGACAGGGGCGAGCGCCTGATGGGGTTCGGTCACCGCGTGTATCGCGCGCAGGACCCACGTGCGCGGGTGCTGCGGGCCACGTGCGAGCGCCTGAAAGCACCGCGCTTCGCCGTTGCCGCCGCACTGGAGTCGGCCGCCCTCGCAGAGCTCCAGGCCCGACGCCCCGACCGGGTCCTAGCCACCAACGTGGAGTTCTGGGCGGCTGTCCTGCTCGACTTCGCCGAGGTGCCCTCGGCAATGTTCACGCCGATGTTCACCTGCGCGCGCACCGCCGGGTGGTCTGCCCACATTCTCGAGCAGAAGAAGACTGGTCGGCTCATCCGCCCATCTGCCCGCTATGTGGGCGAGGCATCGCGAGGTCCAGAGGATGTGGTGGGCTGGGCGGAAGCCGTCTCATCGGCTCGCACTGTGACTGGTGATCGTTGACTGCCCGCCCTATACCCCGAGGTGACTTCTCTTGGCTGACGCCGCCCGTGTGACCATTCCTGCCGAGCTTCTGCCCCGGGACGGCCGTTTCGGCTGTGGGCCGAGCAAGGTCCGTCCCGCCCAGGTCGACTATCTGGCCTCCATCGGGGGGACGGTCCTTGGTACGTCTCATCGTCAGGCACCGGTCAGGAACCTGGTCGGACAGGTCCGCGACGGGCTCGCCGACCTGTTCAGCCTGCCCGAGGGCTACGAGATCATTCTCGGCAATGGAGGCTCGACCGCGTTCTGGGACATAGCCGCCTTCGGTCTGGTCAAAGAGCACGCCCAGCACCTGGCGTTCGGCGAGTTCTCGGCCAAGTTTGCCTCGGTCACCCAGAAGGCCCCGTTCCTGGGCGACTCCACGATCATCAAGGGTGAGGCGGGCACCCTGCCCACGCCCAGCGCCCAAGCCGGCGTCGACGTCTACGCCTGGGCGCAGAACGAGACCTCAACCGGGGTCATGGCACCGGTGAACCGGGTCCAGGGCGCCGACGCAGGCGCGCTGGTGCTCGTCGACGCCACCTCGGGCGCCGGTGGGCTGCCCCTGGACGTCACCGAGGCCGACGTCTACTACTTCGGCCCGCAGAAATGCTTCGCGTCCGACGGCGGCCTCTGGATCGCAGCCTTCTCCCCGGCAGCGCTGGCTCGGGTCGAGGAGATCGCGGCCTCGGGCCGGTGGGTGCCGGACTTCTTCAGCCTGCCGACAGCGATCAGCAACTCACGGCTGAACCAGACCTACAACACCCCCGCGGTCTCGACGCTGGCGTTGCTTGCCAACCAGATCGGATGGATCAATGACCAGGGCGGTCTGGACTGGGCTGTGAAACGCACCACAGACAGCTCGAGCCGGCTGTATGCGTGGGCCGAGGCGACGGCGTACACCTCGCCCTTCGTCGCTGACCCCTCTGCGCGCTCGCTGGTGGTCGGGACGATCGACTTCACCGACGAGGTCGACGCTGCATCGGTGGCCGCCGTGCTCCGCGCCAACGGAGTCGTCGACGTTGAGCCTTACCGCAAGCTGGGGCGCAACCAGCTGCGCGTCGGGATGTTCCCGGCCGTCGACCCCGAGGACATCTCGAGACTTATCTCGAGCATCGAGTACGTCGTCGGCCTGACCAGCTGAACAGGGCCGGTGCGCCGGGGCGTCCCAGCGCCGCGAACGTCGTGCCCGGAGCCAGCAGCAGCGGGTTTCCAGCAGCGTCGGTAAAGGTTGCCGGCGCGCTGCTGGACGGCCGCGACCAGGTGCCCACAACGCGTTTGCCTCCCCGGGGAAGCACGACGCGAGCAGATCCCAGCGTCTTGGTGTCCATCCAGGGGTTTGCGTTGACGTCGATGTCGGAACGGTCCGCGCTGACCGGGCAGTACGGCACGAGCACGTGGGGCGTGGCCACCAGGGCGCCGTCGGCCGCCGTGACTGGCTGCCCCCCGACGGTACGGACGTATCGGGCCAGGGTCGCGTCACCGACGAAGCTCACGCTCGTGGACCCGACAACGGTGCTCACGGCCGGTGCAGCCCTGGCCCCGACCTAGGGCGGGTCAGTGGCGGCCCAGGTGAACCCCACGTTGCGCCCCGCCCGCCGTTGATAGCCCTGCTGACCGCTGCCAGGTCAGCGACACGGTCGTACGGCGCCGCCCGCGTGGGGTCGCGGTGGGACCCGAGCTGCCCACGGTCATCTGGAGGTGGCGCGCGCGACCCAGCGGTCCACCGTTGGCATGGCGTTGCCCCCTGCGCCGCAGGCGACCAGGATGATCTGGCCGTACCCGCCCAACAGCTCGGGGTCGCTGGCGCGGAGGCTACGGACGGCCCGAACCTGGGGTCTGACGCTGACGTACAGGCCACCATCCGGCTTTCGCGACCCATCCAGCCCATGTCAGGGGCCCTGACCAGCCATCGTCTCGACCTCTGTGTTCCCGAGCTGCCGCCCGCTCATCCGACCCTTGCGCAGGACAGCAGCACGAGCACCTCTTACGAGCGAACCACGTCGCATGCTGGACCGATCGGATCTCGTGAAGGTGTAGGTACTGGCTACCCACAAGCACCTCCGTTGTGTAACTCATTTGTACCCACGGATGGGTAGCCCGCGACCCGCGGCCTGCCTAGGTTTGACCTCGAGGTCTGGTCGATGCACCAAGGTTCGGATCGGTGCACATCAACGGCAGGTAGGGGTCAAACCGAAGGGTTTGACATAGGAGAGGCATGCCCAAAAGCAGTGAAGTGCGCACCATCAGGTTGCCTTTTCGTAAGATCTGGTCAGCGATCCCTGCTGTCGCTCTGATCGGTGGCGGAATCATCCTGCCCGCCTCTGCGGCCCCGGCAGGAGACATCGGGATGAGCCCCGCGTCGAGCAACGCTGCTGCCATCGTTGTACCCAGCGTCGCGCTGACCTTACCCGGCTCGCCGCAGGACTTGGCCGACTCCTCGCCTGTGCGCGCAGCCAGGGCACTGATCCCCGAAACACCTGCATCCAACAGGCCCCTGGTATCGATGCTGCCGGCGGGCACCGTCCCCGGCAGCTCGTCACTGGTCACCCTCGACAGCGTGGGGATCCCTGTCCGGGCCCTGGATGGCTATCGCAAGGCCGCCTCGTTGGTCGGCTCGGCGGACCCTTCCTGCCACATCGACTGGGCACTGCTGGCCGCCATCGGACGAGTCGAGAGCGATCATGCCCGCTTCGGGGGCAATCAGCTGGACTCGGCCGGCGTAGCCCGGCCGGGCATCATCGGGATCCGGCTGGACGGTTCGAACGGGACGGCACTGATCACCGACACCGACCATGGCCTGCTGGACGGGGACACCAGCTACGACCGCGCCGTGGGTCCGATGCAGTTCCTTCCCAGCACGTGGCGCGTTGTGGGCGTCGACGTCGACGGTAGCGGAGTCAAGAACCCCCAGGACATCGCCGATGCCGCGACGGCAGCCGCGATCTACCTCTGCTCCGGCCACGGTGATCTCAGCCGCCCGGGCGACCTGAGCGCGGCGATCCTGCGCTACAACGATTCGGACGCCTACGTCCAGATGGTGACTGCCATCGCCGACGCGTACCGCCAGGGAGTGCGCGCCCTGCCGGCCTCCGACCTGACCCCCGCACCCTCCGCATCGAGGACTTCGCGACAGCCCGCCAAGCCCGCCAAGCCCGCCAAGCCCGCATCTGCCGCACGAGCCGCCACCCGGGCGAGTGCTGCGAAGGCGGCGCTCAGCCCCGCAACGACCGCACGTCCACAGCCGGGCAGTACCCAGCCCGGAACGACGACACCGGCCCAGAGCACGCCCGCTGCCACCAGCGCTACCTCCTCGACAATTACCTCTGCACCGACGGGCACTGCCGCTCCCACCAGTGCCACCGCCCCGCCAAGCACCTCGGCACCGACGGACACTGCCTCGCCGTGCGTACCCATCCCCACACCCACGAGCACCGCGGCGCCGACCCCCTCGACCAGCACTGCTTCGGCCACCTCCGTGCCAACGTGTCTACCCACCCCCTGCCTGGCCACGCCGGCACCGACCAGCACTGCCTCGGCCACCCCGCCGGTCCCCTGCTGAGGGCTGAGCCCCTCCCTGACACCCCCGGTTCGGGCATGTCGCTGATCAGGGACGACCATCAGCTGGCCACGGCGGCGCCCCCCGCACTGCGGACACGCCGCAAGACCGGGGGGCGCGTGCGGTGTCTTGATTCACGGCGGGACCGAGGTCGCGCCGCGAGGCACCACGACCATGCCGGCGGTGCCCGCAGGGAGCTTTCATGAAGGTCGCCTGCCGCACACGCCCAAGAGGTCACCAGCACCAGGTGGCCGTCACCCTCGGGTCAACGGGTGGCCCACTGCTCTGGCCCCGGATGCGGATCAGCTTTCGATGCCCCCCAGCCAGCACCATCGGCCGAACAGGGAAAGCCCCGGGAGGGGTCTAGCTCTCAGTGCGCCAACTGTCCCACCAGGACCGCCGCCAACATCGCAGCCAACGCGACGAGAACGATGACCCGGCGAAATCTGGGTGTCATGAGTTGACCACCTCCGGCACTGGCTCGCTGACCTCACCGCGGGTGACACCCAACCGGGGCCGTTGCCCTCGGTCGTAGGTCAGATGCATGTTCTCGCTACGCACGAGATACGCCATGGCAGCCAGCACCGCCAGAGCCGTGGCGATGCTGCCCACCAAGATGGTCCAGCGAGGTCCCCACGCCGAGCCGATCCACCCGATCAGTGGTGAGCCCAGCGGGGTGCCACCCATGAATACCGCCATGTAGAGCGCCATGACGCGGCCACGCATCGCGGGGTCGACACTGAGCTGGACCATGGAGTTCGCCGTCGTGAGGACCGTCAGTGCGGTGAGCCCGACCGGGATGAGCAGAACCGCAAACACGTCATATGAAGGGGCCAGCGCAGCGGCCGCCGAGGCCACGGCAAACGCGGCGAAGGGAACCAGGAACACGCGCAGGCGAGGGTTCGGGCGGCGCGCCGAGAGCAGGGCCGCGGACAGCGACCCGATGGCCATGATGGAGCCCAGAAGCCCGTACCCACCGGCTCCCTTATGGAACACGACAGTTGCCATCAGTGCGGTAGTCATCTGGAAGTTCATCCCGAAGGTGCCCAGGACGAACACCAGGGCCATGATCAAGATGATGTCGGGACGACCGCGCACATAGCGGAGCCCCTCGCGGATCTGTCCCTTCCCGCGGTGCCGCGGTGTGATGCGCAGCTCGCCGGGCCGCATCCTGATCAGCGCGAACAGGACCGCAACGAAGCTGAACGTGTTGACGAAGAAGGCCGGACCGGTGTGGAAGGCGGCGATGACCAGACCCGCGACCCCCGGACCGATAAGACGGGCCGCGTTGAAGGACGCACTGTTGAGGCCGACCGCGTTGCTCAGTGACTCATACGGCACCATCTCCGAGACGAAGGTCTGACGGGCTGGGTTGTCCATCGCCGTCGCGACTCCCTGGACGACGGCGAGCACGAAGATGTGCCAGAGCTGGATGGCACCGGTCACCACCAGGACACCTGTGAGCAGCGAGGTCAGGGCCATAGCGCTCTGAGTGACGAACAGGATGCGTCGTTTGGGGAAACGGTCCGTGACCATCCCCGCGACCGGCGCCAAGAGCGCCAGGGGGGCGAACTGCAGTCCCGTCACGACCCCGAGGGCCACGGATGAGTGCGGGGTCAGCTGGGTCAGCACCAGCCAGTCCTGTGCCACCCGAGCCATCCAGGTCCCCGTGTTGGAGATGAGTGCGCCAGCGGCGTAGACGCGGTAGTTGTAGACCTTCAGGGAGGAGAACGTCGGGCTCATTCGCTGGCCAGCCGGGTCAGGATCGCGCTGGCCCGGACCAACACCTCGCGTTCGTCCGCGCTGATCCCCTTGAGCCTGGTCGCCATCCAGGCATCTCGTTTGCGCCGAGTCGCCTTGAGCGTCAACAGCCCCTGCTCGGTCAGCGACAAGAAGACCTGACGGCCATCCAACGGGTCGTCCTGGCGGGCGAGGAGCCCACGCTCGACCAGCCCAGCGACCGTGCGGGTCATGCTCGGAGGGCTGACGCACTCGATCGCGGCGAGCTCGCGCGGAGTCAGTGCATTCTTCTCGAGTCGCGCCATGACGCTGAGCTGGTGGGGCGCGACCAGCTGGGTGCTCTCAAATCGGACCCGTCGACTGATTCGCATGCACGCCAGGCGGAGGTCATTGGCGAGGTGTGCAAGGGACGGGTGATGAGCGCTCTGGGTGGTTCGAACAGTTCTGGTTGCTGCAGGAGTCGTCGAAGTTGCGGTTCGGGTTATCAGTGGCATGAGTTCCTTCCGGCCTCCTTAGCCTAACTCATTACCCATGCTAACTATTCCTGGAGCGCTAGCTATCTTCCTGGAGCGAGCCAAGACAGCACAGCCCGGACGGGCTGGCCGGGGGCCTGTGCTCGGCGGCCCTGGCAGCCAAGTCTCAGCGGACGCCGAGCACGCTCTTGATCGGGTCGATAGCGAAGTAGAGAACGAACATGGCCGAGATGGCCCACATCAGCGGGTGAACCGCCGAGGCCTTGCGCAGCACGATCTTGAGCAGGACGTACACGACGAAGCCCCCGCCGATACCGGCGGTGATCGAGTACGTGAACGGCATCAGGACAATCGTCAGGAAGGCCGGAATCGCGATCTCGAGGTTGTCCCATTCGATACCCCTGACCTGCTGCATCATCAGGAAGCCGACCACTACCAGGGCCGGGGTCGCTGCCTCGGAGGGGACCACCGAGACCAGTGGCGCCAAGAACGTGGCCAGCAGGAACAACAGACCAGTCACCACCGAAGCCAGACCGGTGCGCGCGCCCTCACCGACCCCCGCGGCCGACTCGACGTATGCCGTGTTGCTGCTGACCCCTGCGGCGCCGCCGGCGGCGGCCGCCAGCGAGTCGACGATGAGGATCTTCTGGGCGCCCAACGGGTTGCCTTCCTCGTCGAGCAGGCCGGCCTCGGTGCCGATTGCCACCATCGTGCCCATCGTGTCGAAGAAGTCGGCAAGCAGCAGGGTGAAGACCAGCAGGATCACCGACACTGCGCCAATCTTGGCGAACGAGCCCAGCAGGGAGAACCGCCCCAGCAGGCCGAAGTCGGGCACGTCCAGGACCTTCGAGGGGATCTTCGGAATGTTCAGCGCCCAGCCGGTGGGGTTGACCAGCTTTCCGGTCGCGTCGCTCTGGCCGCCGATCCCGACCACCGCCTCCATGACGATGGCCAGCACCGTGGAGCCGATGATGCCGATGAGGATCGCGCCCTTCACCTTCTTGACCAGCATGACGATGATCGACAGAAGGCCAATGACGAACACGAGTGTGGGCCAGCCGGCCAGAAAGCCACCGACCCCGAGCTCGACCGGCACCGGGCCGACGGCCGGGCGGCGGACGACGCCGGAGTCGACCAGACCGATGATGGTGATGAACAGGCCAATACCGACGCTGATGGCAGTCTTGAGCGCCGAAGGGATGGCGTGGAAAACGGCCTTGCGGAAACCGGTCAGTACCAGGACCGTGATGATGAGGCCCTCGATCACGACCAGCCCCATGGCATCGGGCCAGGTCATCCCCGGCAGCTTGGCGATGCCGAAGGTCACGAACGCGTTCAGGCCGAGCCCCGTCGCGAGCGCGAGCGGAAAGTTGGCCACCACGCCCATCAGCAAGGTCATCACGCCAGCTACCAGTGCCGTCGCCGCCGCGACCATCGCAAGGTTAGGGTGGCCCCCACCACCGAGGAAGGCACCGGTCGAGTCGGCCTGGGTGCCGATAATCAGGGGGTTGAGCACGACAATGTAGGCCATCGTGAAGAAAGTGGCGAGACCTCCGCGGACCTCCCGTGACACCGTGGATCCTCGTTGCGTGATCTGGAAGAACGAGTCGAGCGCGCCCGTCTTGGCGGCAGCGAGGGTCGAAAGCATGATGCTCAGCGTAGATCGTCGTGAGCCTTGCATCCCCGGGGCCCATAGGCTGGTCGCTGTGAGCCCTCAAGACCCGCAGCCCCTTGCCAGCGACACCGCGCGAATGATCGAGATCGGGATGGCACTGTGGAGCGTTGCGCTGGTGGTCAGCCTGCTGGTGCCGGCTCTGCACCAGGGCGACAGAACCTGGTGGCCGTGGACCTGCGTCGCGGCAGTTCTGGGCGGCGGGGTCGCACTGCTGTATGTCCACCGCGGCCGGGGCAACGCGTCGGGCGCTCATCTGCCTGCCCGATCCCGACGGCCGGGCAATGGCCCTACCAGCGGTACCTGACGGTGCTCAGGTTGTGCCTGAGCGCCCGCAGCGCCGCCGACCCCTGCTGTTGACTAACGGCTCAGACGACATCGAAAGCGAGCTCGTCGAGCACAGGTTCCTCGGCAGGCTTGGGCTCCTCGCGGACCAGGTCAACCTCGCTGTGCGCACCGCAACCATGGTCAAGGCTGACGACGTGACCGTCGGAGGGAGACCAGGCGTTGGCGCATACGCCAAAAAAAGAACGAAGCGCACCCGCCAAGGGCAGGAAGAAGCCGCACGATGAGCAGGGTGCAGTCGCCTTCTCGGCGACCGGCGAGGTGGGGCCCGCGTCCCCGCGATACCAGCGTTCAGCGGCCTGCTCACGACCCTCTGCAGACAGCACCCGCCTGCGGCCGAGGCCAAGCTCCCACTGCAGCGCCTCGTCGATGTCCTCCTCGCCGGTGGCCTCAAGAGTCAGCTCAAGGCGCTGGTCCTCCTCGATGTAGGGCAGAACGTCGCCTGCCCCGAGGTCGCCTGGTGCCAGGCGTTGGTCATATGGCAGCCACGCCGGCGAGAGCAGCGAGCCCTCACCCGGCACAAGATTGGTCTCGCAGACCGTTGCCTTCTTGGCGCGCGGCACGCGCGCGACGGTGATCGCCCAGCGCCATCCTGGGTAGCCCGTCGCGGTGCAGGCGAAGTAGTGGGTTGCGAGCCGCTCGCCATCCATGACCACACCAAGGTGCTCGCCCACCGTCCCCGGCTCGGCAATGCCTTGGGCGGCCTCGCGAGCCTGGTCCAACGCCGCGAACAGGATCACGTCCGCTTTGATCGCCACGCCTCAGGCGCCCGTCTCGAGCTGCCCAGCGATCCCACGCAGAACCTTGGCGACCTTGGCCGCCGTGGCCTTGTCGGGGTACCTACCGCGGTGCAGCGTGGTGGAGACGCTGTCGAGGAGCTTGATGACATCTTCCACGATGACAGTCAGGTCCTCAGGCGAGGTGCGGTTCTTGGCTGCGACGGATGCAGACATCGACGGCATGGGGTCCAGGACTCGTACCGACAGCGCCTGCGCCCCGCGCCTGCCCTGAACGACGCCGAACTCCACCCGGGTGCCGCCCTTGAGGGTGGCGACGCCGTCGGGCAACGCGTCCGCATGCAGGAACACGTCAGCGCCCTCGTCGTCGCTGAGAAAGCCGAAACCCTTCTCGGCGTCGTACCACTTGACCTTGCCTGTAGGCACAGCCCACCTCTTGCTCATATGTCGGCCGCCCGCCCCACAAGAGGGTGCGGCGCGATGGCGCACGTTGCGCTGATCCAAGGCTAACGGCTACCGCCAAAACCGTTCGGCCAGCCACCGGACTTGCCGGCCCAAACCGTTCGAGCACCCGCGTCGACGGCCAGCCGAGACTGCCCGCGATCACCAACGACCTGTCCCCAGATCACCTGAGGGGCCGCGACAACGCGGTCATGGCTGGTGCCTTCCAGCCGGCGGCTGTCACCGGTCCGGTGGTGACCGCGGTGATGCTCGGCGCCCGCTTCAACGTCGAGTTCATCGGGATGCTCATCACCGGTTGCGCGGTGATGGCCCCCAGAGCCATCGCGCTCGAGCGTCGCAGCCCCGACCAGGCCAACAGCATCACCTCGCCGGCGCTGGAGCTCAGCCCGGCATGATCCCCCAGGGCGCCGCGAACTCCTGACCTGGCTCCAGGACAAGCAGGTCGTCGCCGGAGTTGAAGGAGTTCGGCGGGCAGGTCATCGGCTCCACCGCGATGCCACTGGCCCGCCGGGACTTCAGTGGCAGTGAGTCCCCCGTGAACACCTGCACCCACTGGTATGCCTTGGCGTCGGCCCAGAGGCTCACCGCTCGGCCGGTCCGGGGGTGGGCGAGGGTGACCCGCCAGCGGCCATCGGTGTCGGCAACGACGTTGCTGAACGCGGTGTCCAGAGCCATCTGACCCAGCACTCTGGGCTCGCGGAAGTCCTGATCGGTGCCTTCCACCCCAGCCAGCCCCCGGGGCAGCAGGCGGTCGTTCACCTCGAGATAGGCAGCAGCCGGGATGCAGACCTCCACCTCGTCAACGCGGTCCTCACCGACGCTGAGATACGGGTGGGCACCGAAGCCGAACGGCGCGGCGTCGGTCCCGACGTTGCTGGCGCGAGGCGTCACGACCAGACCCGTCGGGGTCAGGGCGTAGGTGACCGACAGGTCCAGGCTCCACTCCCAACCTTGCTGCGGACGCAGCCGGTATCCAAGGGTGACGCTGTCCTCAGCCTGCTCCAGGACCGACCAGATGGCCCAGCGCACCAGCCCATGGATCGCGTTGCCGCGGTCCGGCTCGGTCAGTGCGAGCTGGTGGCCCTGGCCGGCAAAGGTGTACCGGCCGTCACGGATCCGGTTGGGCCAGGGCATCAGCAGCTGACCGCGTCCTGCCAGGCAGCGGGCGTCCGGCGGGTAGCCGGCCACCACGCCACCCCCGCCGCAAGCGAAGGTGCGCAAACCGCCGCCCACCTCGACGACAACAACTTCCTGGTCACCATGCCGGATGGTCCACTGCTCACCGCTGGGGAGGACGCTCACATCAGGACGATACGGCGCGCCCGGCTAGCTGCTCGGCCCGACCCCCGAAGTGGCCGCCGTCGCCAGGATCGTGATCGCCACCTTGTCCGAGGCGCGAGCCAGGACAAATGCCTGCCCACCCATGACCGGGGCCGCCCTCAGGGTGTTGGTCGCGGCGGCGCGCCCGTAGGTGCCCACGAAGCCGTCCGTGCTCTTGAGCGTGATCGAGGTGGCACTGAGCGCAGTGACCTGCCCACGTTGGAATGTCAGCGCCTGGACCGAGCCGCTGACGGTGGCGGTCACGTCGCCGTGCAGGGCCGTCCCCCCCAGAAGGCCTCCAAGCCCGCCCAGACCCTGGACCCCGCCGCCCCGCATCCCCGGACTCCCCGGCTGCAGAGGGCGGTATCCGTTTCCGCCCGGACCGCGGCCGTTGCCCAGGCCCCGGGAGTAGCCGTTCTGTGGTTGCCCCACCAAGGCGACGCGGTCGTGGTTACGCAGAACCAGCAGGCCGGCAACTGCGACGCTCAGGAGCATCAGCGTGACAAGGACGGCGGCGGCTATGCCGATAGCCCAGCGCCCGCCACGGGTGGACGTGCTCTGGTGCCACAGGTTCGTGGTGGACTTGGCTGACGGAGTGGCTGCAGGGTTGCCCGCCCCAGCCGGCATCGGCGCTGTCGCCGGACCACCCTGCGCCGGGTATCCGGACGGCTGGTAGGGAGGCTGTACGGGAGGCTGTACGGGAGGCTGATCCGTCATGGTGTTCCTTTCGCTACCTCTTAGGATCCCTCAGCAGCCCGTGAGATATTGCAGAACTCCCTGAGAGTTGCCTAAGAGCTCTTCGCTGCCAGCCCGAGGATCCGCGCGGCGTCTTCCCGCATCTCCATCTTCCGGATCTTGCCGGTCACAGTCATGGGGAACC
>Ga0208079_1000142_pt1 | contig 40352 bp, 29 predicted proteins | sample NGESurdeep092012_5_FD_184474 | JGI IMG/M metagenome (GOLD analysis project Ga0208079, IMG submission 184474) | Arctic peat soil microbial communities from Barrow, Alaska - NGEE Surface sample 210-2 deep-092012 (SPAdes) | ecosystem: Environmental > Terrestrial > Soil > Wetlands > Peat ... | reverse complement strand
TTCCAATTCGAGTACAACAGTAATATCTATGGCACTGGCGCTACTGCTCAGATAGGTCAATGCAAACTGGCAGCACAATACAGTTACACAGGCGGAAGTACCTCACAGGACTTATGGCTTGATGGCCAGGGTGCTACCAAGGACAACGGTGGATGGCAGGGTTGGACATTCAGCAAAAACCTGGTTGCAAGCTCAGGAACAGGTGTAAATGGGCTGTTAGCTCAGAAATGGGCTCATGTCGTTTGTACGTATGACCATGCTACCAAGATAGGTACTATGTATATTAATGGCCAGGAAATGAAGGCACAGGATTTTAATCTCTATCCCGCTCCCTTGTTAACTGCAACAGGACTCAAATACGCCGGATTAGCAGCCAATAAGTCCTTTGTTTTTGGTTTTATCCAGGATAAGGTCAGTCCTACCATTACGGATAGCTGGGCCGATTATACAAATCCTGCCAATGGCCACTTTAAAGGTCAATTGGATGATGTCGCTATCTATCATTCAGTTCTTACACCGGCTCTTATTACACTAATGTACAATTCAGGAAAACCATAATTTATTTTAAAGTCAGTTGAAAAGGGAGAGCCTCAGTGCTCTTCCTTTTCTTTTTATTAATTATCTTTTGACAATGAAAAACAGAATCATTCCTTACTTATTTTTTATTCTTGTTACTGCAAGCGTTTCCTGCAGGAAAGATACCCAAAACAAAAACCCGGGAGTGATTCAACTCATAAGCTTGCAGGTGGGTACTTCCAATCTTAACATCAATAACACAGTGAAAGATGTGCCTAATGATCAGCCTATCCAGTTTTCATTTACAAGTGCGGTTGATACCACATCCATTAAGAAGGTGATAACCCTTCAGAATTCCATCGGAAATGCGGTTGATTATTCATATTCTACTACCGGAAATCAAACCGCACTCATTTTAACACCGATTCCTGTCCTTCAATATTCCACCGAATACATACTGAAAATTTCATCTTCATTACGTGGTGTAAAAGGGGAGACTTTTCCCGGTATCCAATTCAGGTTTACTACCCTGGCCGGATCTATTGTAATTGATTCCATCCGGCTAAACGGTCAATTGATGACGACTTCACCATTGCAAAACATCGACCCTAAAATTATCAGCATTAAAGTATATTTCTCCCAGCCCCTGAATCCCACAACTTACCAATCATCATTTTTATTTACAGGACCTTCCCTTTCGCTGACTCTTTCCAGTGACAATAAAACAGTTTTGGCCACCAATTCCGCAAAAGCAAAAGGGCTGACCAGATATACATTTTCAATTTCCCCTAATCTTACTTCAGCAGGAGGTTTCACTTTTGGAGGTTTTACTTCTGATATTTACACAGCCATCGATTCCACATATCAATTTGCTCAAATATCGGACGATGATCTTATGACACTGGTACAACGGCAAACCTTTAAATATTTCTGGGATTTTGGTCATCCTTCATGCGGAATGGCTCGTGAGAGGAACTCTTCAGGTGATGTAATTACTACAGGAGGTTCAGGATTTGGAATTATGGCCATGATTGTTGCTATGGAAAGGGGATTTATTACGAGAGCCGATGGCATCGCCCGCCTCGATAAAATCCTTGGTTTTCTGGAAACCTGTGATCGTTTTCATGGTGTGTGGCCACACTGGTTAAATGGTGTTACAGGGAAGACTGTACCATTTAGTGCCATCGACAATGGTGGTGATATTGTGGAAACTTCGTATATGATACAGGGTTTGATTTGTATGCGGCAATATCTGAATTCTTCTGTTTCAGCTGAGAAAGCAGAAATTGACCGTATTAATAATTTGTATAATGCGGTCGAATTTGACTGGTTTACAAACGGTCAAAAAACACTTTACTGGGAATGGTCACCGGATTATGGTTATAACCTTAAGGTACAAGGCTACAATGAGACCCTTATTACCTACCTCACAGCTGCGTCTTCTCCTACGCATACCATTACTGCTGATGTTTATACAAACGGATATGCAAACAACGGAGGAATCAAAAACGGGAGAAGTTATTACGGATATCTTCTGCCCCTCGGTGCAGACTATGGAGGGCCACTTTTTTTTACTCAATATTCTTTTTTGGGCCTTGATCCACGGCACCTGAAAGACCAGTATGCTGATTACTGGGTACAAAATGTAAATCAAACTTTGATAAACTGGACTTATTGTAAAACAAATCCTAAAAAATATCCTGGTTACAGCTCTGCAATATGGGGGTTGACTGCTTCCGATAATCCCTGGGGATATAACGCACAATCACCAACAAACGATCTGGGAGTTATCACTCCAACTGCTGCTATTTCCTCCATAGTCTATACCCCAGTACAATCGTTGAACGCCTTAAAAACTGATTACTATTTTCTTGGAGACCATCTCTGGGGAAATTATGGCTTTTACGACGCTTTTGATGTAACCCAAGGCTGGTGGGCAACATCTACCCTTGCCATAGACCAGGGACCAATTATCTGTATGATTGAAAACTACAGGACAGGACTTCTATGGAATTTATTTATGTCAGCCCCTGAAGTTCAAAGCGGATTGACAAAACTTGGTTTCACCTATTAAAAATGAAAAACCTAAGGTTATATACTTTTTACGCACTGATATTATTAGGCGTTAATTGTTGCGTCAGCAAAAAGGATAAAGTTGCTGTTAAAGATCATTTAACCGAGTTTAAGCAAATAACAGATGATTCGCTCCTCACTCTGGTTCAGTACAGAACTTTTCAATATTTCTGGGATGGAGCTGAACCAAATTCGGGAATGGCCCGTGAAAGATTTAATCAAGACGGTATCTATCCTGAAAATGACATGAATATAGTTACATCAGGAGGAAGTGGGTTTGGTCTTATGGCGATCCTTGTAGGAGTGGAAAGAGGTTTTATTACCAGGGAAAAGGCTTTTGAAAGGTGTTCAAAGATAGTGACCTTCCTTAAGAAAGCCGACAGGTTTCATGGAGCCTGGCCTCACTGGATGAACGGTGAATCGGGGAAAGTGAAGCCTTTTAGTACGAAGGATGATGGAGCTGATATTGTGGAGACGGCTTATCTGATTCAGGGGTTGTTAGCAACGCGCCAATATTTTATTAACGGATCAGAACATGAAAAGATGCTGGCTTTAAATATCGACACTTTATGGAAAGAGGTGGAATGGAACTGGTTTACAAAAGGTGGAGAACCTGTTATCTATTGGCACTGGTCACCTGATTATGGCTGGCAGATGAACAATCCGGTGCAGGGTTATAACGAATGCCTGATCTTATACGTACTTGCTGCGTCATCTCCTACGTTTCCTGTATCTCCTGTTGTTTATCATAAGGGATGGGCCAGGAACGGTGCAATAAAGGAGGAACATGAGAAGTACGGATATATACTTTCACTAAACCATAATGGTTCGACTGAATACGGTGGTCCGTTATTCTGGTCACATTATTCTTATCTAGGATTGGATCCGCGGCATCTTAAGGATTCTTATGCAGATTACTGGCGTGAAAACACTAATCAGACTCTTATTAACTGGCAATGGTGTATAAGGAATCAGTCTAAGTATGAAGGATACAGCAAAGATTGCTGGGGGTTAAGTGCCAGCTATTCAATTAATGGATATGCTTCTCATAGTCCGGGAGTAGGGAACGATCTAGGAGTAATTTCTCCAACCGCTGCACTTTCTTCTTTTCCTTACACGCCGGTACAATCCATGGATGCCATGAAACATTTTTACTATACACTCGGGAATAAAATCTGGGGTATCTATGGCTTTTATGATGCTTTCAGTGAACATAATAACTGGTATCCTGAAAAATATCTTGCTATAGATCAGGGACCGGAAGTTGTTATGATCGAGAATTACAGAACCGGATTACTCTGGGATTTGTTCATGTCTTCGGGAGAAATTCAAAGGGGATTGCGGGAACTTGGGTTCACTTATAAATAAATATTTCTAAGATGATTTATCTTTTGATATGATATACAATGTATTTAACTCACAATAATTGATTAAATTTAAAGACAAAGATGATTTTAAAACATGTTTTATTAATTTTTTAGTAAAGATTATTTGAAATTTCTATTGTTATATTCTTTAATTTTAATATCTTCGCACCGTAATTTTTAAACTGAAACGATTAAAATTAAATAGATCGGAAGTTGTTAAATAAACAAAGTATTAAAAAGGTTAGAAAAATGAAGAACAAAGTTTTAATGGGATTAGCTGCTATAGCAATGGTTGCTTTCCTTTCTAGTTGTGGCAAAGTTCCACAGGCAAAAGTTGATGCTACTAATGCAGCAATCGCAGCTGCACAGACTGCTGAGGCAGCTGTTTACGTACCGGCTGAATTTACGGCTGTACAGGATTCAATGAAAGCTATTAATGCTGCAATTGAAGTTCAGAAATCAAAATTATTCAAGAAATTTGGCCCTATTGAACTCAAATTGGACGCAACTTTAACTCAGGCACAAAAAGTATCTACTGATGCTGTTGCTAAGAAAGAAGAAGTTAAGAAAGATGTTGAAACAACAATCGCTGCAGTTAAAGCCACAATGGAAGAGAACACAGCGCTTATGAAAAAAGCTCCACGTGGAAAAGAAGGAGCCGCTGTTCTTGAAGCTATGAAAACTGACATGGCTGCAATCGAAGCTTCTATTGCTGAAGCTCAGGGTTTGTATGATAAAGGTTCCTACATGGATGCTGATAACAAAATTAAAGCAGCCAGCGCAAAAGCAGCCGGTATTAATACCGAACTCAAAGATGCAATTGATAAAGTAAAAGGTAAAGGCAAAGCAGTTGTTGCTCCGGCCGCTAAACCAGTTGCACCAGCCGCTAAACCAACCGCTAAACCAGCCGCTAAACCAGCCGCTAAACCAGCTGTTAAGAAATAGTAATTAATAAGTACTTACTTATTTATATAAAATCCCCGGGATATTCCCGGGGTTTTTTTTAAAATCATTACAGGTTTACATGAGAAAGATTTGGAGAGATGTACTGATTTTTTCTGCGATTGCAGTTTCTATACCATTGTTAATATTATTATTAATTCGTTTTACTCCTAAACCACCTGTTCGTCAGATGGAACATGCCAGGGAAATTCTTTCCGAGGCAGAGAAAAGCAGAGCAGATACATATTCATCAAAAATTTTTACCGAGGCTAAGATCTTCTATGATTCTGCAATGGTAAACTGGAAGAAGGAAAACAAAAGATTTATCTATTTCAGACATTACGACAGGGTGGCTATGTTCGCGGAACTTTGTGTAAAAAAAGCAGGCCAGGCTTCAGAAAGTTCATTATCCAGTTCATCTAACTTAAAGACAAAACTTAAAGAAAAGATTGAGTCTCTTGATGAACTCGTTACCCAGATTGATGGCCTTTTCAATACATATCCATTAACCACGGAAATCCGTAACAGGATTTCTAAAGGAAAAATATTGTTAGAGGAAGCTGAAATAGTTTACAATAAAGGTCAGTATCTTCAGGCTAACAGAAAATTAACTGATGCAGAGTACCTGCTTACAGAATCATACGAATATGCATCTACAAATCTTAAAAACTATTTTAAATCATATTCAGTCTGGAAAAAATGGGTTGACAAAACATTAATTGAATCTAGAAAAAATAGGGATTATTCAATAATTATTGATAAATTTTCAAGAAAATGTTTTATCTATCTTGGTGGTACGATGAAATATGAATTTTGCGCAGAATTAGGAAAGAACTGGGTAGGAGACAAAAGGACAAGAGGCGATATGGCTACTCCTGAAGGAATGTATAAGATTACAAAAAAGTTCGACGGAGGCAAAACTAAATACTACAAAGCTCTGTTACTTGATTATCCGAATGATGAAGATCTGGAAAAATTCCGGTCTGAGATTCAGCATGGCTCTCTTCCTTCATCTGCAAAAATAGGCGGACTGATAGAAATTCATGGGAATGGCGGAAAGGGAATTGACTGGACTGAAGGTTGCATAGCTCTTACTGATAATGAAATGGATGTAGTATTTAAGATTGTAAAAGTAGGTACCCCCGTGACAATCATTGGATCAATGGTCGATCTTAAAGATGTTGTGGAAAAGTAAATTATCTGATATGGGAAACGAGAAGATAATAAATGAAGGGGAACAGCCTGAGAAAGTAAAACCTACAGGTGAAAATGATATTGAAAAGAACGGAGGTGCTGACCAGCCAGGCACTACACCCCGTCAAAAATTCCGCGCCAGAAAGGTCTTATTTAATATAGCCCGTTTTGTATTTATTTTGTTCTGTTCGATTCTGGTAACTATTGCTTTGATCCTGTTTATTCTTTATGCTGTTCCGGTTCTTAAAGAATTATCGCCTCTGAAAAAAGCCGATTTAAATAATCAGTCACTGAAGAAGGATCCCTCTTATAATAAGCAATTAGGCTTGTTATCAAAAGATATTCAGCGTCTGTCATTGAAAGTCAACGGTTATACATCGGGACAATCATATATTGTAATTAATACTATCGAAAACAGATTTTCCCTTTATACGAATAAAAAGCTTATACGGGAAGGTTTCTGTAGTTCTGGAAGTTATATGATGCTTCAAACATCAGGGAATAAGAAGTGGGTTTTCAAGACACCTAAAGGAAAATACTGGATACATGGAAAAACAACCAATCCTGTCTGGAAAAGACCCGACTGGTCATTTGTGGAAGAGGGTTCCCCGATTCCATCTGCAAATGCTGATTCACGCTATGAATATGGTGTTTTAGGTGATTATGCATTGACTCTGGGCGATGGATATATGATTCATGGAACTATTTATAAGCGTTTCCTTGGCATGCCTGTCACTCATGGTTGCGTAAGACTTAATGATGAAGATCTGAAGGTGATTTTCAATACTCTGAATATTGGTTCAAAAGTTTATATTTTCTGATCTGATATAAAAATGTAATATGGAAACTGAAAACACAAATAGAAAACCTCGTGGTACAGTTACCTTGATTGTATTGATCAGTCTGATATTAGTTTTCATTGTTTATTATTCAGTAATGTCAATGCTCAGTCCGGGGAGAAAACTTGCTGAGATCAGAAATGAAATCAGAACAAAAACTGATGAAAAAAGTGAAGTTGACCAGAAAATACTAAAAGATTCAACTTATGTTAAATTATTGAAGGAAAGAGCTTTTCTTCAGTCCAAAACTGTGATGGCGCAGACTGACTCAATATATCTTACACTTAATCTTACTGACAGTATAGCAAACCTTGAAATAAGCGGAGTTGTCGTTCATAAAGCAAAATTGAGCCATATAGAAATCAGCAAGATACTCCTGGGAGACAATGAATATTCACTACTGTCGATGTTGCCATCCCCATTTATCATTTCACAATCGTTTTCTACTATAAAGAAGGAGCCGCTAATGATCAAGATGGCACCTAAAGATACGTCGGAATATAAACCTGATATTATGCCTGATACATCTATCACTGAGCCTGTAAATTATATTCTTGTAATGAAAAGCGGGATCAGGATCTATGTGTACCAGATGGAAAATGTAAAATTAAATGACCGGATTAACCAATTTAAGTTCGATTTTAGTGACAGACTAAGAGACACCTGGAGCGCATTAAAAAGAGTGGTAACCATGAAGGTTCCGGAATATCATCCATTTATTAAAATCAGGATTCCCCGTGCTGATGCAAAGATTATCTACAGATCTATCCCAAAGAATGGTCAGATAGCAGTTTTTAGTTAGTAAATCAGACCGTACCCTTCTTACAAATAACTGATTTTAGTTTATCTTTATATCAGTATTAATCTAATTTCTGAAGTTATGAAGAAGACTATTCTTACCTCGTTGTCGGTTCACGTATTTTTTGTTATTTTCCTTTTGATCTTAGGTCTACCGATTAAAGGCCAGGATGCTTCAAAAACGGCATCAGCCCTTCCTGATGAAATTAATAAAATAGTTTCAGTATCATGTACTCCTTGCCATACAAGTGAGGGCGGATTGATGTCGAAGACAAAATTGAATTTAACCGAATGGACAAATTATTCGCCGGAAAAGCAGAAGGAAAAAGCTGCCAAGATGTTTTCAGAGCTTAATAAAGGCGCTATGCCTCCTAAAATGGCAAGGGAAAAAAGACCCGAAACTATTCCAACAAAAGATCAGATCGAAATTATTAAAAAGTGGTCTGAATCGTTTCCAGCTCCTGTTAAATAGCATACCAGCTATTTCCCGTTCTAAAATTTGTTAGGTAATTAATATCCGGAAATCTTTTTTTCCGGATTTGAGAAGCTTTTTTCCTTAAACCTTATATATATTTTAAAAAAAAATGTAGGTTTGAAAAAGACTCAATCGACTAATCATTTATAATATGGGAAGATTCACTGGTGTTATCGGGATCATTATTATTCTTGGACTTGCATTTCTATGGTCAAATAACAGGAAAAAAATCAATTACCGTCTGGTAATCACCGGTTTGCTTTTGCAGATAACTTTGGCAATCTTTATTCTGAAGGTTCCAATCGGTCAGGAAATATTCTTCTGGCTGGGGAAAGCAATCAATAAGCTGCTCGACTTCTCAAAAGCTGGCGGCCTGTTCGTCTTTGGCGATCTGACAAAGGTGACTCAGATACTGCCTGAGGGAATTGTAAAAAGCGGAATATTCCTCTTTATTTTATTACCCACAATAATTTTTGTCTGCGTGCTTGTTGCCATGGCATATCATGTTGGTCTGATGCAAAGAGTTATAGCTGTGATTGCACGTTTTGTTCATTGGGCAATGAGGGTGAGCGGAAGTGAAGCATTATCGAATGTTGCAAGTGCATTTGTTGGACAGGTCGAAGCTCAGATAATGATACGTCCGTACCTTTCTGGAATGACAATGTCAGAACTTCTTGCTTCAATGACAGGAAGTATGGCATGTATAGCAGGCGGTGTAATGGCAGTTTATATCTCAATGGGTGTTCCTGCTTCGTATCTTCTCGCCGCAAGTCTTATGGCTGCGCCTGGTGCATTGGTAATTGCCAAAATTGTTTTTCCGGAAACAGAAGAGTCTGAAACACAAGGGGTGGTAAAGCTAGAAGTAAAGAAAGAACATTCAAATATTATGGATGCTATCTCTGCCGGTGCCAGCGATGGGATGAAGATCTCCATAAATGTGATTGCCATGCTGATTGGTGTTATAGCTCTCATAGCTCTTATCGATGCGCTTTTAGGGTATTTCGGACATTTCCTGTCATGGACAGGTGTTTCTCTTAATGCATTGGGACTTAATGCAGATAATCTTCGTCTGAAGGACGTTGTTGGGGTATTCTTCAGCCTCTTTGCAATAGTAATGGGAGTTCCTCCATCCGAATCGCTCCATGTCGGTTCGTTAATGGGAACAAAAATGGTAATCAACGAATTCGTCGCATATTCCGACCTTACCCCTATGATTAATCAAGGTTTATTAAGCGCGAAATCTGTTGTAATCGCGAGTTTCGCTCTTTGCGGATTTGCAAATTTCAGCTCTATTGCCATCCAGCTTGGCGGAATAGGAGTATTGGTGCCCAATCGTAAAGCTGATCTTGCCAAACTGGGATTTAAAGCTATGCTCTGTGGTACAATGGCTTCATATATTTCTGCCTCATTAGCCGGGATTCTCTTATAGAAACATTCGCCATAGGCGATAGAGTATTGTAGAAGCAGAATCAGAAAAAATTATTTTACCGCGTAGCGGTTAAACAATAAGTTTCTGGAAATCTTAGAAAATGTTAAACCTCTACGAGGTATAATAACTGTTTTGAACTAATCTTGTCTACAATAGTTTAAGCCTACGGGCTATTGTAATATGCGGAGAGAGGGGGATTCGAACCCCCGGTTCGCCGGAAGGCGAACAACGGTTTTCGAGACCGCCGCATTCGACCACTCTGCCATCTCTCCTTTTTATAATTAAGGATTCCAAAAATAGTAAATATTTGGCTTCTTATCATCCTTTAAGTAAATAAGGCGCTCTTTCAAATATTCAATCTGTAATTTAGTCTGCTTAAATTGTTAATTTTCTTTTGATTCCAGATTTGAATATCCTTATTTTGCAAGTATTCTTTTGAATAGTTAACCTTTAAGCTCATAAACATGAAAAATATTTTTAAAATGTTATTGATAAGCGGATTTTTTGGCATTGCAGTAACAGGTTGTAAAAGCAAAACTGTTGCTGAAACTGATAGATCAAATCCATTTTTTGGTACTTACAATACTCCTTTCGAGGTACCTCCCTTTGAAAAAATACTTGCAAAACATTATATGCCAGCTTTTACAAAAGGATTGGCTGAAGGGAGAGCAGATTTAAAGAATATCACTAATAATAAGAGCATACCCAATTATCAGAATACAATTGAGGCATTAGACAAGGCCGGAGAGCTTCTGACTAAAGTATCTTCAGTTTTCTTCTCTCAGACATCAGCAAATACGAATGACTCACTTCAAAAAATTGAGGTCGATGTATCTCCTTTACTGTCGGCATACCGTGATGAAATCCTGCTTGATTCAGCACTTTTCAGAAGGGTCAAGACTTTGTATGACGGCAAAGAAAAGCTATCACTTACTCCGGAACAGGATTTCCTGCTTGTAAATCTTTATAAGAATTTTGTTCGTAACGGAGCTCTTCTTAAAGGAGCCGACCAGGATACTCTGAAAAAGCTAAATGAAAAATTATCAGTATTGTCAGTGAAATTCAGTCAGAATGTTCTGGGAGAAAATAATAAATTTAAACTTGTTATTGATAATAAGGATGATCTGAAAGGATTGCCTGAGGGTGTTGTTAATGGAGCCGCTAACCGTGCTAAAAAAGATAGCCTTGGGGGTAAATGGGTATTTACAATCCAAAAGCCAAGTATGCTCCCTTTCCTTACTTATGATGAGAAAAAGGATTTGCGTAAAAAGTTGTATGATGGATACATTACAAAAGGAAATCATGGCGATAATCTTGATAATAATAAGATTCTGACTGATATGGTGACTCTCAGGGCAAGACGGGCAAAATTGCTTGGATTTAAATCATATGCCGACCTTAATCTCGAGAACAGAATGGCAAAGACTCCTTCAAATGTTTACGCACTTTTGAATCAACTCTGGACACCTGCTTTAAAAGTAGCAGGAGAGGAGCTTAAAGAAATGCAAAAAATTGCTGACCGGGAAGAAACAAAAATTAAAATTGAACCTTCAGACTGGTGGTACTACGCAGAGAAACTCCGTAAAGAGAAATATAATCTTGATGATAATGAACTCAGGCCATATTTCCAGCTCGATAATGTGAGAGAAGGAGCATTCTCTGTTGCAAATAAACTATACGGCATAACTTTTACTCAAATACCTGGAATTCCTCTTCCCCATCGCGATGCGAAAGCTTTTGAAGTAAAAGAAGCTGACGGAAGTCCTTTAGGTATTCTGTATATGGATTTTTATACAAGGTCAAGCAAAGGGCAGGGTGCCTGGTGCGGCAGCTATCGCGATCATAAATGGATTAATGGTAAGGAAATTAAACCTGTTGTAACAATCGTCTGTAACTTCAATAATCCGGCGGGCGATACTCCATCTTTATTAAGTCTTGATGATGTCAAGACCCTGTTTCATGAATTCGGACATGGTCTTCAGGGTCTGTTCTCAATAAATAAATACAGCATGACAAATACTGCTCAGGATATTGTTGAATTACCTTCCCAGATAATGGAGCATTGGGCTACGGAACCTGCAGTATTAAAAATGTATGCAAAGAATTACAAAACAGGGGAAATTATACCGGAAACTCTTATCAACAAAATTCAAAAAAGCAGATACTTTAATACCGGATTTGATAACGTAGAATTGCTTGCTGCTTCACTTCTTGATATGGACTTTCACACCCTTGAAGCCCCGGTTAATATTGATCTTCAAAATTTTGAGAAAGAACATTTGCAGAAAATGGGACTCATTAAAGAAATTATACCACGCTACAGAAGTACTTATTTTCTGCACATTGCGGGCGATGGATATGCTGCCGGATATTATTGCTATACGTGGGCAGCAGTGCTTGATAATGATGCTTTCGAAGCATTCAGAGAAAAGGGTATTTTTGATAAAGCAACTGCTGAATCGTTCAGGAAAAATGTACTGGCTCCAATGGGAATAACAGATGCTGAACAGAGCTATATGAATTTCAGAGGGCGTAAACCTGTTATTGAACCTTTACTTAAGAACAGGGGACTGATCTAAAATGCCTTGCTGATCTCTTCCAGACTTACACCCAGGACTTTACGAGATATATTGTACTAGTTGAGACAGTTTAAAATTAACCTGTCAGAAAGAATCTTTGTGAATTTTCCTGTTTCCAATACATTCCGAGGAAGCCTTTGCATTGCCGGTCCCTGATATATAATAGATATATAGCGATTTCCAGTTGTCCATTTGTTTGAATTGCTTTTTTAAAATATTTGCCTGACCATTTATTATTATCACTAAGATATTGATAATCGTTATATTTTTGCAAATATCTTATGAAATTGATATGAAGAGTCTTTGTGGTCTTACTGCTGATGAAATATATGATCTGATAGGCTATTCAGGGTACACTCGCCTTCAGGCCGTTTCAGTCTCAAATAGTATTTATAAAAAGCATATCTCCGATATTTCAGATTTTGCTAAAATACCATACCGGCTAAAAGAGATGCTTCTTAAAGTTGCACATACCGGGATCAATTTGCCATTAGCTTCAGAAGTATCTGAGGATAAGTCAGTTAAATATCTATTCAGAACTGAGGATGGGAAAGAGTTTGAGACAGTCTATATTCCTGATAAAAAGAGGAATACAGTATGTGTCTCAACTCAATCGGGATGCCGGATGGGCTGTTCCTTTTGTGTTACAGCCAGGTATGGTTACCACGGAAATCTTACTGCCGGTGAGATTGTGAACCAGATTATCGCAATTCCTCAATCTGAAAATGTCACTCATGTTGTTTTTATGGGTATGGGTGAACCGATGGATAACCTTGAAAATGTTTTAAAGGCGTGTAAAATAATAACAGCAGAATGGGGTCTTGCCATAAGTGCCAGGAATGTAACTGTTTCAACAGTAGGTCTAATGCCCGCGGTTGAACAGTTCCTTCAAAACTCTGATTGCAATCTTGCGCTCAGCCTTTATTCACCTTTTGCTGTTGAGCGAAAGAAAATGGTACCTGCCGAAAATATATATCCGGTCAATATAATAATCAATCTGATTAAAAATTTCCCGCTTAAAAAGAAAAGACGATTAAGCATTGCATATGTAATGATAAAAGATTTAAATGATAGTGATTACCATCTTGAAGAACTTAAATCCATTCTGACAGGTTCAGCCATAAGGGTAAATCTATTGCCATACAATACTGTGCCAAGCGATCAAAAATCATCATCTTCAGCTGAAAGGATGCAGTTTTTCAAACATAATCTTATCATTTCAGGAATTTCTGCTACGATCCGTAAATCGCGAGGGACAGATATTTCAGCTGCATGCGGCCTGCTTGCTATTCGTTAAGAAGCTGAAACAAATATTCATCAAGGTATCCGTTATCTGTCTGTATCCAGTCTTTCTTTCTTCCGATCTCAACAAACCCATGTTTTTTAAAAAGCTCAATACTTACAGTGTTATTTGCCAATATATTACAGTACAGCTGATGGAGTTGAAGTGTCTTAAAACAATATTGAATAAGACATTTCAGCGACATTGCTGCGAAGCCTTTTCTACGGTAAGATTCATCAGCTATAAGGATACCTATTCCTGCTCTTTTGTGAAAAGGATCAAACTCAAAAAGATCTATTGTACCAATAGTTTTTTTATCTTCAATATGGTCAATCATAAGCCTTAGCTGACCCGTCTCATAGATATTCTTGTGAGAATTCTCAATATATCTTTTGAGTGTAAATCTGGAAAAGGGAGATACGGTATTGCTGTATATCCAGAAAGTTTCGTTGTTCTCCCACGTATATAGAAGCTCCAGATCTTCCGGCTCCAGAGCCCTGAGCCTGATATTTTTGTACTCCATGAGTTGTTTATCAGATAACTATTGAGTTATCAACAGGTAGAGATTCCTTATGAAAGCATCTTCATATCCCAGTTTTTTAATGGCTAACAGGGCTTCCTTTGCTTTAGATAGAGAGGCATATTCGCCGCAATAATATTTATATAATCCGTCACTTGATTTTATTTCATTAACCCCTTCAATTCCGGTGAATATTCTGGCAATATCCAACGGGTTGTTGGCTGCTTTAAGTTGTATTGTGAAAATTCCCTTATCTATTTTGTCCAGAACTGCCTTTTTCTGATCAGGTATTAAGTTTAATTTTGATTCATTATCAAGTTCATATTGATTCAGGATATGAGCATTTTCAAATCCCATTTCTCTCGCATACTGCAGATATTTCAATGCATCGGTTTTATTGTAGAATACTCCGAGTACATACATTGAAACGGTATCCATCTTGAGTGTTCTGATAAAAAGAAGATCGTCTTTAGTCAATGCAGAGAAATAACCGGAACTTAGTTTTTTACCTGTTTTTAACAGTACAATGCTGTATCTCATTGAAAATGCTTGCCTGAGATGTTCAGGAGTATATGTTTCCTGCCGGATAATAACACCTGTTTTAGGATCTACAATACCAAATGTGACCCTTCTGTTATACTTTCTTCCTTCAGGATTGTCAGAGCCGTTGGCATTATAATTTACAGCAACAAAGTCTGACATTCCGAACGCTTTCTTTATAAATCTTGAAGGAGAAGCTCCTGACTCAATAAGGTAATTTATTACAGACTGGGCTCTTTTGTCAGCAAGTACCATGTTATATTCTTTTGTCCCTTTTGCATCTGTATAACCTGCTATCTCCACTTTCAACTCAGGATAGCTGATGAGAATTGCTTTAAGAGCTTCAAGACCCGTTTTTGCTTCATCGCTGAGAACATAACTATTGAAATCAAATAGTATGTTATTTATTGACAGGAATTCGCCACCGAAGACCTTATCGGGTACCAGTGAGGCATTAACAGAAACATAATTAGATGAATAGTATAAAGGAATACTGAGGTTAATTGTGTCAGTCTTATATCCTGTATGACTTACAAATAGTTGATAATCACCGGGTTTTATTTCAAATTTAAATGAAGCAGAATCGAATAGTACAATGTTTTTGGGTAAACTGGCTTTTTTTAAGTCAGATAGCCATATTCTGATTTGTTTTGGATCAATCGCCATCCCATCCTGCAGCGTAATTGTCCCCTTTGCTAATGTAATCTTGTCAGCAGGGTCCTCTGCTACAATTGAATAGATGTTTCGTGATTTAGTGCTATCGTTATAGAGACTGGTAATAAATCCGGGCTTATTATTATTCAGAATAAAAAATGTGTTTTCCTGGGTATTATTAAAGGCGAACGGCATACCAATGGGATTGGTCCATGTTCCATTCTTTTTTATTGATCTGAATACATCATATCCGCCCATACTGGTATGACCGACAGAGCTGAAAATCAAAGCACCGGTTGCCTCATCAAAGAAGGGGGTATCTTCATTATAAGGTGTATTTATAACATTGCCGCAATTCTTTGGTTCCCCCCATTTCCCATCGGGTCCCTTTTCAGAATACCATATATCAAGTTCTCCCTCTCCCCCTGGCTTGTTGCTTGAAAAGTACATAGTTTTCCCATCGGGTGTTATAAAACCATGAGACTGCCAATAGATAGTGTTTATTGGTTTTCCGACACTTTTGATTTTTGTCCATACAGAGTCTTTTCTCATACTGAAGTAGAGATTACCATCACCACCATCGTCCATATATATTATCAGCATTTTCCCGTCTCCTGTAATAGAGTTAGAATAGAATCTGTCGAATCCGCCAAGCTGTTTGGTGATATCAACAGGTCTTTTCCATGTTCCGGTTTTATAGGAGCATAAAATACGTGTCTTCCCGTTTTCTTTTTGTGTGAAAACAAAAACAGAATCATTTTTTGAAAGGACCGGATTGCATGCTCCTGGATAGTCGTTAAGCCATTGGGCGAATAATTCGGTAATGAGAGTCAGAGGTTTCTTTTTCATTTCCAAGGCATAGCGGCAATCTCTGATCTGGAGGTCAATATACTCTTCCCTGAATGCTTTGGTTCCGATTAGTCTTTTTTTGGCATCGTTATAAAGTGTGATAGCTTTTTGAAGGCTGTCACTGTGATGATATGCGATTGCGAGATAAAGATATGTATCCAGAGGAGCTTTATCTCCATATTCAAGATACTCCTTGTCATTTGTCACAATATTCGATGAAGCTTTTGATAAAAGTTTTAGCGCATCAGACCCTTTGCCATCAAGGTTCAGATCGCATATCCCTAGTTTTGCACAGAGGTTTGAATTATCAGGATAATTACTAAGAAGAGCCTGATAGAGTTCAGCAGCTTTTTCGTAATTCTGATCATAATAATAAAAAATATCAGCTTCCTGAACGGCTTTAATGAACCGCTTTTTAGTAAGTACTTGTGAAAACAGAGGTAGGAAGTAAAAAAGAAGAAAAGAAAGTAGTATGGTCTTCCGGAACACTGTCTTCATTATTTCGAAACTTTCTTGATAAAGATTTCTTCAGGATATCCTTTCCTTATCAGCTCAAGCCTTAATGCGTACGCATCTTCCCTTGTTGAAAACCTACCTGTAGTATAACGGTAAAACTTATCGACATCATTATACATTACTTTCATATCAGCAATGTATTTAAAATAGGTCACATCGACAGGATTATGGAGGGCCATAACCTGAACTGTGTAATAGAGTACATCAGAATCCTTTATATTAAGATCACCAACATCGCTTACATTCAGGTTTCTGATTAGCATGCTGGTATCTACTGAAGAAACAGTTGGTATGAGTGCCAGATTTATCTTTTCATAAATAATTGGTACAGGTGGTGGAGGGCTAATCAATTTTACGGTGGTATCTCTTTCAAGAGTAACATCAATATTTAATGACAGGTTTGGATTGTCCTGCAAAATAGCTGTATCGACTTTTTGGGTCAGGTATCCCAGTCCTCTATAAAATATGCTGAATTGTCCGGGAGCAACAGTAAAGCTATACAGACCTGTATATTTGTTTGGGAATCCGACATCGAGTGTATCGCCTGAAACTTTGTTGATAAGGTGTATCGAATATTTATCGTCAAAGTTCACGGTCGTATCCTTGAGGCTGTATTTACCTTTAATTTCAAACAGCTGATTTACATCTGTACTGCCCAAACCCAGATAGAAAATCTCCTTCTTTTTATAGCCGGTTGTCATTGAATAATATGCATTCTTGCCGTTATTTACAGGCTGAAAGAACTTATCATCGTCGGTTGTATTTATAGGAAATCCAATATTAGTTGGTGTTTTCCAGGTGGTTCCTATTTTCTGACTTTTGAAATTGTCAAATCCCCCCATAGAGCTATGTCCCTCTGAACTAAAGTAGAGGACTGAATCATTCTGGGTAACAAATGGTGTATCCTCATTAAATGGTGTATTAATTGCAGCGCCTAAATTTACGGCTGGTCCCCAATCACCCGTGGTATTTTTTTCAGAAACGTAGATATCGAGATTTCCCTGACCACCATCGCGGTTGCTGGCAAAGTATAATTTTTTACCATCGGCTGAAATAGAGGCATGGGATTCGTAGAACTTGGTATTAATATTTTTGTTTAATTTTTTTATTGGGGTCCAGGCACCATTTACAAAGTTTGAGGAGTATATGGCTCCATCATAATTATCAATTTTGTAAAGAAACATTTCTGTACCGTCGCTGTTAAGTGAGCAGGTAGAACAATCCTCCCCGGCATTAAGCTGAGATGTTATTTCAATGGGTGTTTGCCATTTTCCTCTTTCTTTCTTTGAATAGAAGATTGCATTAACCATTCCTCTGCGTTCAGTATATGCAATTGTATTGCCATCAAAACTTACAGCGGGATTATCATTAATAGAGCCTTGATTGAAGTCGCTTCCCATACTTTTTTTACTGAAGGTAACAGGATCGCTTTTATACTGAATGGCATTCTTGCAAGCCTGTATCTGCTGGTCAATGTAATCGAGGTTCTTCATTCCTCCTTTAGAAGCAGTCTCCCTGGCAAGCTTTTCAAAAGTCTGAAGTGTACTAAGCGCTTTTTCAAGCTGATTATTGATCAGATAAGCCCTGGATAAGGAAAAATAAGAATCAAGCGGGGCTCTTTTTTCTTTAAATGATTCTGTTTTTGAATCATAAGTAGCGGATTTGACTGCTGATTCGAGGTAAGCTATTGATTTCTCCTTTTCATCGGCGATATTAAGATAACAGTTGCCGATTTTATATTTAATATTAAAATTGGCTGTTGTATCGAGAAGAAGATATAGCTGATTTGCAAGCTCATATTCCTCAAAAAGGTAATACGACTCTGCCTTCGCAAATATCTGTTTCATCTCACCGGATGATTGTGCTGAAACAACAGTCGGAAATACAACCAGAGTTATCAGTTGCAGGACGATGATTTTGATCTTTACTCTGAATTTTACCATCAAAACAAATATAGTAATTATTCTAAAGTAATCAGCCAACTAAAGGCCGATTTTTATTTGAACGTGATTTTATAAATATCTTCTTTTCCGTAGCCTCCTGTCTCTTTAAATCTTGAGTAATAACCCGATTTTCCATCTCCTACAGGCATGAAGAATATATCATCGTCGGGTGTATTAATAGGATAACCGAGGTTCTTAGGTCCGCTCCAGAGGCCATTTGACTGAAGATCGGATCTGAACAGATCGTAACCTCCGATGTTCTGATGTCCCTGTGAACTAAAAAAGAGGGTCTTCCCATTATTTATCATGAAGGGTCTGTCCTCATTAAATGGTGTATTTATTTCCGGACCAAGATTTACCGCCGGACCCCAGTCACCATTTACTTTACGGGAAATATACAGATCAAGTCCGCCAAAACCACCTGGCCTGTCTGAAGCAAAAACGAGTTGATTTCCGTCCTCAGTGATAAAACCATGTGATTCCCAATATTTTGTATTAATATTTTTGTTCAATTTAACAGTCTTGCTCCAGCTTACGCCATTGTATGAACTCATATAGATATCACTATTCTCACCATCATCCTTGGAAAGGAATAATAATTTACCATCAGCTGAAAGGCATGAAATATAAAAATCCCCGTCAGATTGAAGCTCAGGAGTAATATTGACAGGAGGGGTCCATTTACCGCCGACAAGTCTTGAAAACATCACTGCATCATAGAATTTCAGAGCAACCATATAGGCAAATGATTTACCGTCGGCTGAGATCAGCGGATTAAAATTAGATTTTTCATCATTAAATATTTCGCCCATATTCTCTTCAGTGTATGTTACTGGCTTGGCTATAAGATCTTTAGCCATGTTGCATACTTCGATTTCATGTTTAATGAAATCGATGTTCTCGTGATCATCGGGCAGTAATGTTGCCAGGTATTTCGTAAAAGTCTCTTTTGCTTTATCGAACCTGTAATTAATCCGGTAAGCCTTTCCAAGCTCAAATAATGCATCATAAGGGGCAGCTGTCTGGTTGATTGTACCCTCTTTATGCTTGGCCGACATGTTTTTTATTGCATTTTCCAGATATTCAATGGAAAGATTCTTTTTTGAAGGGATATTCAGATAGCATACCCCGATACAATATGCCAGATTCGCATTATCGGGCAATTTTTCATATAGCTGCAAATAGTATGCGAGGGCGTCGGAGTAATCTTCATTCATCAGAAAATATTCAGCTTCGAGGAATGGTTCCTGAAGCTCTTTACTCTCCTGAGCACATATTGGAATAATAGAAACAATTGTAAATAACAGACATACCGCTCTTTTGCTCATAGACAAAGATTTTGGTAAACAAATTTATTAAAAAAACGGCAAAAGAATTATTAATCGTACATTATTTTATGAAAATGACCGACATAAGCCGGTCATTCTTCTAAATTTCTATTTATTCTTTTTCCTTTTTCGATACCATAGCATTATAAAGAAGCCTATAACTCCGGCTCCAAGCAATACCCATAATATCCACAAAAGATTTCTTTGTCCGGTACCCGTAGGTTGTGATTTTATATTCTCGCCGGAGATATTCTTTGCAGCGATTAGGTTCGCAATACTCTTTGAAACTGATTCCAAAGGATATTTATCCTTATTTGCAAAGAGGTACGAAATCAGATCTTCCGGAGTTTTGATGTTCTCCTTTTTCAGATCAATTGATTTCAGCAGAGAAGCGAATGGTTCATCCGAGTACGCAATCAGATCTTTGAGGTATTGTTCAACATTAGTGCCAGGCAATGAACTGATCTTTACCAGTAATTCAGATATCTGTTGCTTGGTAAGTCCACGTTCAACTGCTTTATTGTAAAACTCCTGTAGCCACTGACCCTTTGTCCTGATATCACTCTGATCGAGAGTGGAAACTATCTGCCTGACAAGTTCCCCTGCAGGAGAGTATTCACTGAATGTCAGCATTTGCCTTTTCAATATACCAATGGAAGGATCTATTTCAGCTAATACTGCGGCTGCAATCCGGTTGAGTTCCTCCGGACTTATCTTTCCACCCAGCTGTTTGTTGACAAATGCCTGTAAATCTGTCCATGTCTTTAGATCTGATCCGTAAATATCAGTATGTGAAAGAAGAGCTCTCAGGTCTCCATCAGTATGTTTCGCAAGGTAATCAACTGCAGCCTGGGAAAGGATATTATCCATAACAGCCACTTTCAATGCGAGTTTATCCATCTCTTCAGGACCAATGCCTTTTTTAGCTGCTTCTTCTTTCAGTAATGAAATATAGTCATCGACTTTTCCAAATTGCTTATTTTCAATATTTGTTTCAATAATGACCTTTAGCAGACTGTCTTTCGCTCTGCTCCGAAGCATTGTGGAGAGTGAAGCAATCTGTTTTTGAGAAATAACCCTGCTGTATTCAGGATGCTCCAGTGGCTGATTAATTATTTTATTTGCCCTGGTTATCAAAACCTCGGTTTTGGTTGTATTATTGAACCTGTCGGTAAGTTTGAAGACAACTCTGTTATTTCCTTTGCTCGGTGCCATTTTATAATTAAAAGTTGAACCTGTCATTGTAAAGTGTTCGACCGACACCAAAGAATCTCCAACCCAATGTTCAACTGTAAGGGTTGATTTGGGTTCAACCTTCATGGGAAACAAGATTGAATCTCCTTTTGTAACAGAAATTGTTTTGTTCGTCTCAACATCTAAATCTGCAACAAAGTCAGTTTTTGGCAATATTGTTCCGGGAAGGACGAAACTGTCGGAGGGATTTAAAAGCGGCAAATCGATATTCTTGACTATTTTTTCGCCTCCGTAGCCTTCATAAGTAATCTGATAATCTCCCTGTGGAAGCTGGAACTCATATTCACCGGTTTTTGAATTAGAGTAAACTATTATCGTCTGGTTTGGATTTTTGATATTCATAGCGCTCACTTTCACGCTGTCATTCATGCTGCTTATAAGGTCAGCTATTTTTACCATCCCTCTTACAAAGAACTTTCTCGGATGATCATTTGAAAAGATTTCAATCCGGTATATATCCTGTTTGCCATAACCTCCTGGTATTTCTTTAGCAATATAGCCCTCATAACCCTCATTGAGCGGTTTGAAGAAAACATCGTCATCGGCAGTGTTCAGCGGATAGCCGACATTCAGCGGAACCGACCATTCTCCGTTGGGAAGTAGTGTAGAATAGAAAATATCATAGCCCCCCATATTAAAATGTCCCCTGGAACTAAAAAAGAGTGTTTTGTCATCCTCGCTTAAGAACGGAGATTCTTCGTTATAGGGTGTATTAATAACTGGTCCCAAGTTTACCGCAGGCCCCCAGTCACCTGTACTGTCACGATTCGAAACATATATGTCGAGACCGCCGTATGTCCCTTTCCTGTTACTGGTGAAGTAAAGTTTTTTGTTGTCATGGGAGATTGTTGCATGAGATTCCCAGTATTTTGTATTGATGTTATCATTCAGCTTTACAAGGGGAGACCAGGTTCCGTTTTCAAACCTTGAGGTATAAATAATTCCGTCATAGTCAGCCGAGCTGTAGAGGTAAAGATCCTTACCGTCTTTTGAGATTGATGTTGGGAAAAGATCCCGGTCAACTTTCAGCAATTCATTCATATTCTTTGGTTCTGTCCAGACACCATTAACTTTAGTTGAATAGAGAAGTGCATCATAAAATGGCTGACTTCTTGAAAAGACAAGAAGATCCTCTTTGTCAGATATTACCGGATTGAAATCATTGTTACTACTGTTTATTACATTCCCGAGATTTTTCTGTTTGATAAAAAGAGGCATCCTCATCAATTCCTTGGCATTCCGGCAGGATTGTATCTGCAGGTTTACAACCGTTGTATCATAAACTTCGGGGTTTAGATTTTTTCTGAAGAGTTCGTAAGCCCGCAAGGCTTTATCAATCTGGTTATTAATACGATATGCATTGGCAAGGTAATAGAGCGCATCATAAGGAGCCCCGGTTTCATTGAATTTACCCTCTTTGTATTTTGGATTGATATTCTTAATTGCATCCTCGAGATAACTGACAGCTTTGGTCTTTTCTCCGGGGATATTCATGTAGCACTGGCCGATACGGTACTTGAAATTAGAATTATCCGGATATTTCCTTAGCAACTGCTGATATAATGGCAGAGCATCCTGGTAAGCTTCGAATAAGATCCAGCTCTCAGCATCATAAAAATTATTTCTGAGTTCATCTTTTGACTGGGAAATTAAATCAGAATTTATAAAAGTAGCCAAAAGCCACGTTAAGAGAAGTACCCTTTTCATCATATTGCAATTAAATCTAAATGGAATGTAGGTTCATAAAACATTTTCAAAAATTATAGGCCTTAGTTTCATTTTTTAGAATGGAGGAAGTCAATGTGTTATTTCTCTACTCAAGGCTACTAATATAGGATAAATATTAGAAAAAAGGACTATTTAAGTAAGTCCTTTTTACCAAATCCATCCTTTTTTCTATAAATCAGTTTATTAACAGATGAATTTTACAAACTGCACGTAAACCTAAACTAAGGGTCAGGCTATGTCGGGAGTATAATTTTCAAGTATTTCTTTCACTTTATGAAGGAACCTTCCAGCAAGGGCACCATCAATTACCCTGTGATCATAACTTAAGGAAAGTATCATTATTTGCCTGATGGCTATCATATCTCCGTCGTCAGTTTCAATTACTGCCGGAGTTTTTCTAACAACACCAGTACCCAGGATAGCAGCCTGTGGTTGATTGATAATAGGTGTTCCTGCAAGATTATTATAACTTCCGAAATTTGTGAGTGTAAAAGTTCCCCCGGTAATTTCGTCGGGCTTCAGTTTATTCATTCGGGCTCTTTCTGCAAGATCATTGACTGCTTTTGCAAGCCCTGTCAGGTTCTTCTCATTGGCATTCTTTATTACCGGTACAATCAGATTGCCATCGGGAAGTGCGGTTGCGATACCTATGTTTATATTTTTCTTTTTGATGATGTTATCTCCATCAACTGATATATTGACCATTGGAAACTCATAGAGAGCCATTGCAACAGCATCGACAAAAATCGGAGTAAGTGTAAGTTTCTGACCTTCAGCAGCCATAAACTTATCCTTGTATGAATTTCTCCAGTTGACAAGACGTGTTACATCTGCATCAATAAAGGATGTAACATGAGGAGAAGTTCTCTTTGATAAAACCATATGTTCTGCAATGATCTTGCGGATACGGTCCATGGGAATTATTTCATCACCTGCAGACCTTGTAACAGGTAATGGTTCTTTTTTAGATATTTTTCCAGCATTTATTGTCTCAGCAGGTTCTTTATCTTCTGCAACTTTTTTTGATTCTGTTACAGGGTTCTTTTCTTCAAGAATTTTTAAGATATCTTCTTTAGTTATTCTGCCATCCATTCCTGTACCGCTTATTCTATCAAGATCAGTGTAGCTTATCCCTTCACGGGCCGCAATACTTCTTACAAGCGGCGATATAAATTTCCCGGAAGGGGTCCGGCTTTTCATTTCGTGCGATAAAACCTCAATTTCAGTCCTTTGCTGTTTGACTGATTCGATGGTTTCCCTGACCCGTTCCACCTCTTTATCAACCTTTTTCAGCTCTTCTTTAGTCGGAACTATGCTATTTTCTATTATAGCAAGCAATTCACCTATTTTGGCAACTGAACCTTCTTTAACAATTATAGATACAAGGGTACCTGCAGCAGGTGCCGGGATTTCCGAATCAACTTTGTCTGTTGCTACTTCAACAAGCGGATCATCCTCCTTTACCACAGAACCCTCCTTAACCAGCCACTTATTTATAGTCGCTTCAATTACACCTTCTCCCATTGCAGGTAACGTGATATTCATCCTTGCCATAAACTGTGATTTTGATTTTTTCGTTTTCTTACATACTAAACAAACGGATTGGGTAAATGTTTCAGATATCCTTAACATGTTGAAACAATTATCCGGTCAGAACCGGTTACCTCGAGAATGTCAGTTTAAGATACCGGTTTAACAGAGCCAGTGCCTCTCTGAAGTAGACTGCCGGTAATATAAATAGTATAATTGATTTGTATTTTCCTTCAGTGGCCCTTTTTCTTGAATAAATCCGCATGGCTTTGTAGAATTGGAGAATATCAATATAACTATTTCTGGAGGTACTTTTACCCTTAAAGTGAACTATCTGAATTTCAGAGAAATAGTAATTTTTATATCCGGTCTGTATTAACCTATAACTCAGGTCAATGTCTTCACCATACATAAAATAATCTTCATCCAGCGGTCCCGATTTATTTAGAGCCTCCTGACGGATGAACATAAATGCACCTGAGATTACTTCAGTAAAGGAAGTTTGCCGGCTCGTGATCTGAGGGAGGTAATAATTGTTGAGAAGAGGGGATTTTGGAAACAGGTATGAAAGACCAAATATTTTAAAAAATGCAGTCAGGGGTGTTGGGAATGCTCTTTTTGATTCAGGAAGGAACCTGCCTTCCCCGTTAATCATTCGGACTCCTAAAGCTCCTCCGTCAATATGGTTGTTCATGAAATCTATGCATGTGGTAAAAGTATCCTTCTCAACCAAAGTGTCGGGATTCAGGAGAAGTACGAATCTTCCGGCTGATAGTTTTATCGCCTGATTATTGGCAGCTGAAAAGCCACGATTATACTCATTTATTATTAATCTGACATCCGGGAATTCATTTCTTATCATCTCTGGCGATCCATCCTCAGAATTATTGTCAACGACAAATATCTCACAGTCAATTTTATCCGTAGCTGATTTTACTGAATTCAGGCAACGATACAGATAATCTCTCACATTGAAGCTCACAATGATAACAGACAGGTCCATTATGTAATTATTTGCATTTCAGTTCATCGCAAATTACCTGAGATAGCCTTTGTACTCCGGTTTCAATCTCCTGTTCATTTGAAAAAGAAAAGTTAATGCGCATTGTATTATGCCCTGAATTATTACAGAAGAATGATGAACCGGCAACAAAGGCTACATTTTTTAAGATTGCCTTTTTAAATATTTCATCAGTATCAAGATGCAATGGCAGTGTTACAAACAGGAACAACCCACCCTGCGGTTCAGTCCAGGTAACGCCGGCTGGCATATATTTCCTAAAACAGTTTATCATATGTGTGCGCCTGACACGGTACAAGTTGATTGTTTTTTTCAGATTTTTCTCCAGCAGACCTTTTTGCATGTAGCGGGCTATTATTTTCTGCACAAAAAGAGAGGTGCACAGATCGGCAGTCTGTTTTGCCATTACCAGCTTATCGAGTATTTCAGGATGACCAATTACCCATCCAACCCTGAATCCTGGTGCAAATATTTTTGAAAAAGTACAGAGAGTAATTACCCTGCCGGTCGTATCGAGCCCGTACATAAGCTTTTGAGGCTCGCCTTCAAAACGTAACTCTCTGTAAGGACTGTCTTCCACTATCAGCAGGTCATATTTTTCAGCTATCTCAATGATTTTTAGTCTTCTCGAATTGGGAAGAGTAATACCTGAGGGATTCTGAAAATCAGGGATAACATAAATAAACTTTATTTTACGTCCGAGCTCTTTGAGAATTATTATTGTCTCCTCAAGTTCATCAGGTTTCATTCCATGTTCATCGAGTGAGATACCTTTCAGTTTAGCACCATAAAGTGAGAATGCATTGATACCGCCAAGATAGGATGGAAGGCCGCACAGAACATAGTCGCCCGGATCAAGAAAAACCTTGGATATCAGATCAAGAGCCTGCTGAGAGGCTGAAGTGATAATGAGATTATCAATGCTGATTTTCAAACCCTGACTGTTATGCCGTTCGACAAGCATTTTTCTTAAGAGCGGATCTCCTTCAGTGGTTCCGTATTGAAGACTATCGGGCCCGTTTTTCTCAAGTATTTCGACGGCAATCTTCTTGAGATCATCAACAGGAAATGTCTCCGGAGCAGGCAGTCCGCCGGCAAAAGAGATCATCCCCGGTTTTTGTAAATGTTTTAGGATCTCTCTTATAACGGATCGCTTCATGCTTTTTCCTGAAGCTGAAAGGAATTGATTGACTGATGTTATCATTGCTCGTATGGATTTCTGTTGTTAATCGCCCGGCCAAGTGTAATCTCATCGGTATATTCTAGTTCATCTCCAATGGCTACACCCCTTGCAAGGGTTGTCATGGAAACATTGTATTTATTCAGTCTTTTAAACAGGTAATAATTTGTGGTGTCACCTTCCATTGTGGTACTAAGTGCAAATATTATCTCATTTACACCTCCGGCTTTCACTTTTTCTTCGAGGCTGTCGATTTTCAGATCGGACGGACCAATTCCATCTATTGGTGAAATGATACCCCCCAGGACATGATATAATCCATTAAATTGTCGTGTGTTTTCAATAGCCATCACATCCTGAATATTTTCAACCACACAGATCACAGATCTCTCCCTCTTTTCATTATTGCATATGTTGCATATTTCAGTATCAGAAATGTTGTTGCAGATCTTGCAGTAGTGAATATCTTCATAAAGTCTGATTAGACTCTCCCCGAATTTTTTAACCTCCGCAGAGTCTCTTCTTAACAGATTCATTACCAGTCTGAAAGCTGTTTTTCTTCCGACCCCGGGAAGAGAAGCAAATTCGTTCACGGCATTTTCAAGCAGTTTAGATGGAAATTCAGTAAAACTCATGATTAAATACTTTTAGACAAAATTAGTTCTATTTTCACCAGTTATTATAAAGGCATGGAATTTTTTGTCTTCCATTCTTTTTGTTATTCTTGTAACATAATTATTTCTGATATGTCACCTCTCCTCATCCTTGGAATATTTCTGATCTATACACTTGTTTTATTTTCAGTCACCTGGTTTACAGCGAGGAAAGCCGACAACCAGTCATTTTTTATCGGGAATAAGGTATCTCCGTGGTTTGTGGTAGCTTATGGTATGATAGGTGCCTCGCTTTCAGGGGTAACCTTTATGTCTGTCCCGGGGTGGGTAAAAGATACCCAGTTCAGTTATATGGTCGTTGTTTTAGGGTACCTGTTCGGATATTTTGTAATTGCTCTTGTCCTTCTTCCTTTATATTACAGACTAAAACTTACCTCTATATATTCCTACCTTGAACAACGGTTTGGATTCTGGTCTTATAAAACAGGTGCAGGTTTTTTTATTCTATCGAGAACACTCGGTGCATCACTACGCATGTTCCTGGTTATAAAAGTTCTTCAGATCTTTGTCTTTGACGCATGGAATGTTCCATTCTGGATTAATGTTATAGTGTTCATTATTCTTATAGTACTGTATACTTTAAAAGGAGGAATCAGAACAATTATATGGACTGATACTCTTCAGACTACGTTTATGTTGCTGGCTGTAGTGCTTTCTGTCATTTACATTGGAAAGAATCTGCATATTCCTCTGGTTAAGCTTGTTTCTGTTGTTAAGGAGAGTTCTGTTTCAAAAATGTTTATAACAGACTGGCATCATCCAAGATTTTTTCTAAAGCAGTTCTTCAGCGGAATGTTTATTACCATAGTAATGACCGGGCTTGACCAGGAGATGATGCAGAAAAATCTCAGTTGTAAAAATATCAGGGAGGCACAGAAGAATATGTTCACTTTCAGCGCTATTCTTGTATTTGTCAATTTGCTCTTCCTGTTTTTAGGAGCTCTTCTGCTTATTTTTATGCAGAATAAAGGCATTACAGTGGCTTCAAGCGATGATATTTTCCCAACAGTTGCAATCAGATATCTTGGTCCTGTGGCAGGAGTAGTATTCCTCATCGGATTGATTTCTGCAGCCTTCCCGAGTGCCGACGGAGCGTTGACATCGCTTACCACAGTGGTGAGTATTGATTTCCTCGGACTTGAAAGGAGGGAGGGTCTTTCTGAAAGAGCCAAGACACGGATCAGGTATGCTGTTCACCTTGCGATTGCACTGGTATTTTTCATAAGTGTATTGATGTTCAGTATTTTGAATGATAGAGCAGTAATTGATAAGCTTTTCACAATTGCCGGCTATACATATGGTCCTTTACTGGGATTATATTCCTTCGGGCTGTTTACCAAAAGAATTGTAAATGATAAAATAACTCCTGCCATAGCGATTTTTTCGCCTGTAGCCTGTTTTTTTCTCAGCAAGTATTCAGTTGTCCTTTTTAACGGATATAAATTCGGATTTGAGTTATTGCTGCTTAATGGACTTTTGACCTTTATCGGATTGTATATCTTCAGTAGAAGACCTAAAGACAGGATGAAGTCCGTAAAGACTTAAATTATTGTTTTATCACCGATCCCTGCTGCCTGTTGCTGTTAGTATTATTAGTACCATTATTATTAGTATCGGTGTTATCCTCAGGTTCTTCCTTAACTTCTTTTTTAAGGATAACCTTAATCTTTTTATATGGAATGTTCCAGACAATAAAATAGTTCATACCTGTTGTGATAGTCTTTGTTCCATCACCGAAACCAGGAAAATATACAGGTCGGAGGTTCTTGCCTGTACCGGTATAAAGCAGCATTCTCAAACTAATTGACCATCCTATGCTTAAATGGTTAAATATTTCAGTTCTCACACCTGGTGTAAATTCCACAAAGTGTCCCCAGTTTACTTTTGAAGCGATTGAGGATGATGTTGTGCCCCAGTAATCTGTCTTTTCAAATGCAGGAACCTGGGAATTGAATCTGCTCAGTCCATATCTCAACCCGATTCCTGCCCAGTATTTGCCTTGAGATTTGTCTGCTTTCAGCAGGTTGAAATCCATGCCTACGCGAATAAAGCTTCCTTTGTTAAGATAAGTATAATTGTATTGTGAGTATTTGTAATTCAGAAAGCCGGCAGCCAGGATCACTGATCGCTTTTCATCCAGATCCAGAGAAATATACCCTTCTTCGTTAAGAATATTTTTATTTGTATAGTAGATTGCAGGACCAGACACTTCCAGGCCGATCTTTATTTTGAGAGGGATAGGGATCGTATCCTGGGCACTGACCTTAACCAAACCGCAACTAAGAAAAAGCAGGAGGCTAATAAAATATACGGATGTTCTCCACATTTAAATTTGTAATAGACTTGTTACTGATATATATGTCTTTGATGGCATGATGTTTAGCAATGATTGTATCCAGCTGATGATAAAATGTATAACCGCACTCTTTGGATATCAGGTGAGGGTAACTACTGTATCTGAATTCAATGGAGTCAGCGATCCCATTAATTATAATGACAAACGCGCAACTTTCTTTTGAGGCGTCGAGTGGTATCAGAGCAGGTTGCACCTTGCCTGATTTGTAATAAATGATCGAATCGTTGTTCAGTCCGTATAGGGTAAGACTATCAGGAGTGGTTAGTTTTGGCGTGATATCCCCAGTGTAAAAAGAAGCTTTAAGGTATGATTCCGTTTCCTCAAAACATGATCCTTGTGTACAGGATGCCAGGAAGAGGATAAGACCTGGCAGAATGATGATAAGGATTTTGGGAATAAACTTTCTCATTATTTATTAGAAAGCCTCAAAATTACAAAAATATTGGTGCGATCAGTAATAACTTTGAATACTTGGAGAAAAAACAATCGATTCCAATGTGATTATTTATCTCTGCGCCTTGCTCTGCGTAACTTTGCGGTTAAAATTTTACTAGAATTTTGGCAGATTTTTCAGCAAACCATTAATGCCATTTTTTATTCGTCCTATAACATTAATATCAGAATCAGTGTGCAAATAAATATCAGCTATGATGTGCTTATAATGCTGGGAGAGAAGGTTTCTTTTCAGTTTCAGAGTTGGTGACAGTTCTCCACTTTGTGGTGACCATTCTTCAATTACAAGCCTGAATCTTTTAATCTGTTCATGTTCTCCCAGGGTGCTGTTTATTTCTTTGATCTCCCTTGAAAAGCGATCGATTACCTCAGGAATTTCTATAAGTTCAGCATTATCCCTGAATTGAATTTTATGCAGTGAGCACCAGTCATGAAGATACGAGAAATTAGGTGAGATAAGTGCACTTGCAAATTTCTCGTTTTCACCTATTACCAACGCCTGCTCAATAAAGAATGATTCCTTGAGCCTGTTTTCAATTGGTTGTGGTGCAATATATTTTCCTGCTGAAAGCTTGAATATCTCTTTCTTTCTGTCTGTGATTCTGAGAAATTTATTATCCTCCATTATTCCGATATCGCCAGTGTGAAAATATCCTTCTTCATCAATTACTTCAGCTGTCAGCTGAGGCGCCTTGTAGTAACCCATCATTAGATTTGGTCCTTTCGAGAGTATTTCGCCATCATCTGCTATCTTAACATTGATATCCTTAAGGATTGGGCCAACAGTCTCAAACTTTATTTCATCAATTCTCAGCGGATTAACTGAAATTACAGGGGATGTTTCAGTTAATCCATATCCCTGAATTATTGGAATTCCAGCTGCCCAGAATATTCTTTCAAGTCTCGACTGCAGGGCAGCTCCACCGGAAACAATAACTACTATCTCATTACCCAGTGCTTCCTTCCATTTACTGAAAATAAGTTTTCGAGCAATTTTCAGCCTGAATTTATAAAAACCGCTATTCCCTTTGAGTCTGAATTTCAGTCCGAGATTTACCGCCCAGAAGAAGATCCTCCTCTTTATCCATGACAGGCTCTTACCTTTACCGATTATATTGTCATAGATTTTTTCAAGAAGCCGGGGAACGGTTGCAAAAATATGAGGTTTAACCTCCTTAACTACCTCACCGACAGTTCCCATGTTCTCAACATAGTAAACGCTGATCCCCTTGTATTGATAGTGATAGTTTAACATTCGTTCAAGTACATGGCAAAGCGGGAGAAAGCTTATTGATCTGTGTCCATAACCAAGGTGGTGTGCCTTTGAAGTCTCAATGACATTTGAAATAAGGTTGTTATGATTCAGCATGACGCCTTTTGAATCTCCAGTTGTTCCAGAAGTATAAATTATTGTTACAAGATCCTCGGGTTGTATGCTCTCTTTTATTTCTTCAAGTTCAGTTTTGTATTTTTCCTGACCTCTTTTTCCTTCCTCAATAATCTCACTGAAAGACCTCACTCCGTCAATCGGGTCAAAGGAAAAAATTGCGGAGATTCCTTTAATTTTTTCAGCTATGGGACTAACCTTATTATAAATTGACTTATTTCCGACAATAATCGCTTTTACGTCTGAATGTTCAAGAATGAACGCATACTCGTCAGTACCTATTGTAGGGTAGATTGGTACATGTATCATCCCAACCTGAGCAATACCAAGGTCAGCAAAATTCCACTCTGGTTTATTACCTGTAATTGTTGCAATTTTGTCTCCCCTTTTGAATCCCATCGACATAAGACCATATGATACCCAGTTTATATTATTAAGAGCATCTTCAGATGAATATTTAATCCAGGTATTATCCTGTTTTCCACAGTACATATCCGGTCTGGGATATTTTTCGTGAGTCCACTGAACTAGGTCAAAAGTTCTTTTTACTTCCATCATGGTTTTAAATTAATCAGCCAGCAAGTCTAATGAATTTTTTCGAACAAATTCTTATGAAGGCAGAAGCTAAGTAATAATTAGATTACAAAGTTCAGATAGACAGTATATTATAAAAATATGTTTTATAATATATTTCGAATTGGAGAATAAGATCCCGGGTATGGGAGGGATCGGCATGAAGCTGGGTTCAGTATTTTTTCAGGAATTCCGCTGCTTTCATCAATGAACGTTGTATACCCTCAGGATTCTTTCCTCCTCCAGTGGCAAGAAAAGGTTGACCTCCTCCACCACCGTTAATTTCACCAGCAATTTCCTTTATAATTGAAACGGCGTTAATATTCTTCAGATTAACAAGATCATCACTAACTGCCACAATTATCGTGGCTTTTCCACTATTCTCCGATCCGATAACTATAACAGTATTATACGAAGAAGTTCTGAACTGATAAACAATGTTCTTAAGAACATCTGCTGAATCGCACTCAATCTGACCGGTAATGAATACTATCTCATTGATTTTAATAGCTTTATTTGTTAGCTCTTTCAATCTGAGGGTTGTTGATTGAACCTGGAATTTTTCCACACTTTTTTTAAGTGAATTATTTTCAGCCACTAGTTTTTCAACACTTTCAGTTATATTCCCTGTACTTTTGAGTGTGGTTGCTATATCATCGACAATCTTCAATCTATCATTGATATATTCTTCAGCTTTTGATGCTGTTACAGCTTCAATCCTTCTTATGCCGGCTGCTATTGCACCTTCTGAGACAATTTTAACGATCCCGATACTTCCGGTAGCTCCAACATGTGTTCCGCCGCACAATTCAATCGATTTTCCGAATTCAACAACTCTCACCTGATCACCATATTTCTCACCAAAGAGTGCCATAGCACCCATAGATTTGGCTTCCTCCATTGTTACTCCATCAGTAATCTTTCCTGAATAATTATCCCTTACCATCTGGTTTACCTCTCCTTCGACCTTTGATAATTCTTCCCTTGTCATCTTACTGAAGTGACTAAAGTCAAACCGAAGGCGATCGGGGGTCACAAGGGATCCTCTCTGTTCCACATGTTTTCCAAGAACAGAACGTAAAGCAAAATGGATCAAGTGAGTAGCTGTATGATTATTTGCAGTCATCAGCCTTCTTTCACGATCTACATTTGCCCTGAAAACTGCTGCTGGATCTGCTGGCAATTTGTCTGAAATATGAATTATCAGGTTGTTCTCTTTAATGGTATCTGTAATCGTAATTCTTTCAGAACCTGATTCAATAAAGCCATTGTCTCCAACCTGACCGCCCGATTCAGCATAGAAGGGCGTTTTATTAAAAACAAGTTGCCAGCTCTGCCTGCCTTTTACTTTAACACTCCTGTATTTTGTAATGAGCACATCATCTTCTGTTGTTGAATAACCTGTAAATTCAGTTCCCTCAATATCTCTTACAACCGTCCAGTCTGCAGCTTCAACTGAGGCATCTTCGCGCGATCTGTTTTTCTGGTTCTTCATTTCATCTTCAAACCCTTTCATATCGAGATGCATATCATTCTCCTTAAGAATCAGCTGAGTAAGATCAACAGGAAATCCAAATGTATCGTACATCTCAAAAGCCACTTTTCCCGGAAGCACATTTTTCTTCTCTTTTCTCAGATCCCCAATCATCCTTTCCATCATTTTCAACCCCTTGCCGAGAGTTTTCAGAAAAGCGGTCTCTTCCTCAAAAATTATTTTTGCAATTTGTTCTTTTCCTGACTCAAGTTCAGGATACTGGTTTCCCATTGTTCTGGCAAGAACAGGAACGAGCTTATAGATAAATGGTTCTTCAATGCCAAGGCTGTTATAGCCATATCTTACAGCACGGCGAAGTATCCTTCTTATTACATAACCTGCCTTATTGTTTGAAGGAAGCTGACCATCAGCTATCGAGAAGGAAACAGCTCTCAGATGATCGGCAATGACACGCAGGGCAACATCACATTTATCATTATCCCCGTAGTTTTTACCCGTAATCGAAGAAATCTCCTTTATAATATCCTGGAAAATATCAGTATCATAATTAGATTTTTTACCCTGGACAACCATGCAGAGTCTTTCGAATCCCATGCCTGTATCAACAAATTTGTCGGGTAAAAGCATCAGAGAACCATCAGATCTACGATCATATTGAATAAATACCAGATTCCATATTTCAATTACTTGCGGATGTCCTTTATTTACTAGTTTATGTCCGGGTATCAATATCCTTTCATTATCATCTCTGATATCAACATGAATTTCAGAACAAGGGCCGCACGGCCCGGTTTCACCCATCTCCCAGAAATTGTCTTTTTTTGATCCTTTCAGAATATGATAATCATCTTTAATATAGAATTTCCATTTTTTGAAAGAATCCTTGTCAAAATCCAGGTTTTCAGATTCATCACCCTCAAAGACAGTAACATATAAACGATCTTTATCAATTTTCAGCTTTTCATGAAGGAATACCCATGCCCACCTGATGGCCTCAAGCTTAAAATAGTCGTTAAATGACCAGTTGCCAAGCATCTCAAACATGGTATGATGATAGGTATCATGACCAACTTCTTCAAGGTCATTATGTTTTCCGGAAACTCTTAAACATTTCTGAGAGTTTGCAACTCTTTTGTTCACAGGTTGCTGGTTCCCGAGGAATATGTCTTTGAACTGATTCATCCCTGCATTGGTAAACATAAGCGTTGGGTCATTCTTAACCACCATTGTTGCAGATGGTACAATAAGATGTCCTTCCGACTTGAAAAAATCAAAAAACATTTGCCTCAGTTCCTGTGAATTCATATTATTAAAGTTTTCATCAAAAAGAATCAGGTTTCAATAACCATTTTGAAAAAATGTAACATTTTATGCCTGATACACGTTAAACAGCTATCAGTGTGTTAAATATTCAATCTTCAAAATTAGCTTGTAAAATTAGTTTATTTGATTTAGATTTGTCATCTTGCAATATAAAATTTAAAAAACCTCTGCCTTTTGTTTCGAAACCGGAAATATGTTCTTGATCATTCTGATCTGCAATTTAAGCAGGTCAGGCTGCCCTGGAAAAGTAAGATCCTGCGCATTCTTTTATGGTTTGGCGGGTCTCTGTTTGTCGCAACCATCTACGGTACTTTTTTTGAAAACACATTCGGTTCTCCCAAAGAGAAGCTTCTTAGTGCGCAGATTGAAATCCTGAAGCTGCAGTATTCTCTTGTAGGAAGAGAGCTCGATAATTCCATTGCAAGCCTTAACAGCCTGCGGCTTTCTGATGACAGGCGATACAGGCCAATACTTGATATGGACAGTGTTCCTGAATCATACCGGAAAGCAGGATTCGGAGGTATTGACAGATACAAAGATCTGACAGGTTATATTAATTCAGATCTTCTTATCGGATACAAGTCAAAAATTGATGAGATAAAAGTCAGGGCAGATGTGCAAAAGGAATCCTTTAATTCTATTGCAGAAATGTCGGCAGAGTGGAAACGGGAGATGGATCATTTTCCGGGGATCAGTCCGGTAAGTGTGGAATTCAGACTTGGTGACGGACTCAAGTGGAGGACTGTTCACCCGGTAACGGGCACAGCTCGTCCGCATAACGGACAGGATTTTGAAGTTCCTTATGGAACTGAGGTATATGCTACCGGCGATGGTTCAATTATTGAATCGGGTTGGAACTCAGGCGGATTCGGAAATTGCATTGTAATCGATCATGGTTACGGTTTACAAACTGTCTATGGTCATTTAAGTGATATTAAAGTTGTTAGAGGTCAAAATGTTAAAAGAGGTGACCTTATTGGTATAAGCGGAAGTTCAGGATTGTCTTCAGGGCCGCATCTTCATTACCAGGTTGAACAATTTGGAACACACAAGAATCCTGTTAATTTTTTCAATAACGATGTCAGCGCAGAGGAATATAATGACATGATCCATGCATTCGAATCAAAATCAAAATTGAGATAATCTTCTGCTCAGCTCTATTCATTTTAATCTCCTAATTTAATAACGCATTTCTTATTTTTTTAGAATTGATTATCTTTGTCATGTTATGCCACCGATAAAATATAAATTTAATCCCGATTCCCTGAGTTTTGACAAGATCAGGCTCGGTATCAGGACTTTGTTATTCAGGTCTCTGGCCTATTTTGTAGGTTCGGTATTTGTTGCTTTAATTTACTGGGTCATTTTTGCAGCCTTTTTCGATTCTCCTAAAGAAAAGGCCCTGAAACGGGAAGTACAACAGATGACCATTCAGTACGAATTGATTCACAGGGAGATGGCTAATGTTGAAAATGTCCTCGAAGATCTCCAGAAAACTGATGATAATCTTTACAGATCTATATTTGAAGCAGAACCGATCCCATCCACCTTAAGAGACGGAGGAATGGGAGGAGTAAACAGATATGAAGCGCTTGAAGGTTATAATAATTCCAACCTCGTTATTGAGACTGCAAACAGACTCGATAAAATACGCAAGAAGGTCTATGTCCAGTCAAAATCTTTCGACGATCTTATTAAGCTGGCTCTTAATAAGGAAGAGATGCTTAAATGCCTTCCTGCAATTATTCCGATTTCCAATAAGGACCTTACGCGGACAGCCTCTGGTTATGGTTGGAGGATCCATCCGATCTATAAGATAAGCAAGTTTCATTACGGAATGGATTTCACCGCACCTCTCGGAACCGATGTTTATGCATCAGCCAATGGCACTGTTGTTGGTGTACTCTCTGCACAGAGAAGCCTTGGAAAACATATTATTATTGATCATGGTTTTGGGTATTCAACAATATATGCACACCTCAGCAATTTTAATGTAAGGGTCGGACAGAAAGTACAGCGAGGAGATATTATAGGTTTTGTTGGAAGTACAGGAACATCAGTTGCCAATCATCTTCATTATGAGATCAAATTGAATGGTGTAAACGTGGATCCTGTCAATTACTATTTCGAAGACTTGTCAGCTGCCGATTATGAAAAAATGGTTGAGATCGCATCCAAAACCGGTCAATCATTTGATTAGGATTTCTTTTTGTATTTAAAAAATCTATATGCCATACAAAGAAAAAAAAGTCGAAAAGCTTTATTATGCAATTGGTGAAGTAGCTGAAATGCTGGAAGTTCCAATTTCAACTGTCCGTTTCTGGGAAAATGAGTTCGATATTCTCAAACCCATGAAAAACAAAAAGGGAAACCGGCTTTTTACTCAGATAGATATTAAGAATCTAAGAATAATACATCACCTTGTAAAAGAAGAGGGTATGACTCTTTCGGGTGCTAAAAAGAGACTTTCGGAAAAATGGGATGAGACTGACTACAAGTTCGAAATCAACGAATCGCTTCAGAAAATAAAATCGATGCTTCTCGATATAAGGGATAGTATCTAGAATGAAGCATTTAATTAAATTATTAACCACCCCGTCCCTGAGGAGCGGCGCCACGCCTCCTTGAAAAGGAGGGGAGAATACTGATGTATGATTTTAATTTCTCCTCCTTTTGAAGGAGGAGTACCCCGAAGGGGGAAGGTGGTTGATTCAAATAATAACTCATGCAGCTTTTAATATATTATGAAACTTAAAGATCTTACATCATATCTCGAGTCTGCAGTTCCATTGCCTTTTCAGGAAAGCTATGACAATTCAGGACTGCAGGTTGGCTCACCGGAAAAAGAGATTTCTTCGGCAATGATCTCACTCGATGTTACCGAGGAGGTAATCGATGAAGCTATTTCTGATAAATGTGATCTGGTGGTTTCACATCACCCTTTGATTTTTAATGGTATTAAAAGCCTGACAGGTAAATCGTTTACCGAAAGAATTATATATAAGGCTGTAAAGAGCGATATTGCTGTTTACTCGGCTCACACAAACCTTGATATTTTCAACAACGGAGTCAGCAGGAAGATGGCGGAGAAGATAGGACTCGAGGAGATTACAGTTTTATCACCCTCCCAAAACAAGTTGTTGAAATTGGTTACTTACATTCCCGAATCTCATATGGAAACAGTCCGAAACGCCATTTTTGAAGCAGGAGCGGGTGTAATTGGAAATTATGATCAATGTGGATTTATTTCAAGTGGAACAGGAAGCTTCAGAGCCAATGCCAGTGCAAAGCCATTCATCGGGGAGAAAGGGAAGATCCATTTTGAAGATGAGATTCGGTTCGAAACCATTCTTTTTACTCATATCAGAGAAAAGGTAGTAAAGGCTCTCCTGGAGACACATCCTTATGAAGAGGTTGCTTATGACCTGTATGCTCTCGAAAATAGTAATGTTGAAATAGGTCTGGGATGTATCGGAAAATTAGCAGAGCCGGTTTCAGAAGATGATTTTCTTCAGCTTGTTAATTCAGCTTTGGGTGCCAGAGGTATCAGATACTCCAGTTTGACAGGAAAAAAGATCATGAAAGTGGCTCTTTGTGGCGGGTCGGGAATATCTCTGCTAAACATGGCAATTAATTCGGGTGCTGACGCATATCTGACTGCAGATATCAGATATCACGATTTTTTTAAAACTGAGAGTAAGTTACTTCTCGTGGATGCAGGTCATTTTGAAACTGAAAAATTCTCAAGAGAAATATTAAAAGACCTAATTATTAAAAAATTCCCTAAATTTGCAGTCCGGTTTTCAGAAACAAATACGAATCCGATAAATTATTTTTAAAGATGGAAAAAGTAAAATCACATGAGTCTGAAATTTCTGTAGAAGAGAGATTAAGAGCATTATATGGCTTACAGTTAGTTGATTCAGAGATAGATAAGATTAAGACTCTCAGAGGTGAATTACCCCTTGAGGTACAGGATCTGGAGGATGAGATAGCAGGACTGGAGACAAGGTTAGGCAATTTGAAAGATGAAGTAGCAAACCTTGAAAAATCGGTTGTTAAGAAGAATAATGAGATCACTGATGCTGAGGGATTGATAAAAAAATACGAAGAACAACAGAAAAATGTAAGGAATAACAGGGAATTTGATTCACTCTCGAAAGAAATTGAATATCAAAATCTAGAGATTGAGCTGTTTAATAAAAAGATCAAAGAATTCAATTTTCTGATCGAAGAAAAAAAACTGGTCATAGCTGATTCAGAGGCAACGCTCGCTGATCGCAAGACCGATCTTGAAAACAAGAAATCAGAACTCGATGAGATTATATCCGATACTCAGAAGGAGGAGGAGGGTCTCTATAAGAAATCTGAGAAAGTTGAGGCAATCATTGAAGAAAGACTGCTTACAGCTTATAAAAGGATCCGTTCCAATGCAAGAAATGGTCTTGCAGTTGTTCCGGTACAAAGAGATGCATGTGGCGGTTGCTTTAATCAGATTCCTCCCCAAAGGCAGCTTGACATCAAATCGAGAAAGAAGATTATCGTTTGCGAGTATTGCGGACGCATACTGGTTGATGATGAAATCATAAAAGAAGGTCATCTTTAGATCATAAGCTAAACTAAAGAAAGCTGGCTCCGGATGAGTCGGCTTTTTTGTTTTTACTACCTTTACATTGTAATTCACAATCTTAAATCATGACCTCAGCTGAATTCAAAAAGCAGATTGCCGAAGGGATCCCGGAAGAACTGCCTGAACTTAAATCATATGATCAGAACATTAATCACGCACCGAAAAGAAGAGATATACTGAATAGTTCAGAAAAACGACTGGCAATAAAAAATGCCCTGAGATATTTTCCGGAAAAATTTCATCTTCTTCTAGCTAAAGAATTTGCTCATGAACTGGCGGTTTTCGGAAGGATCTACATGCACAGATTCAGACCCGGTTACGAGATTAAAGCGCATCATATTGATGATTACCCATGCTGCACGCGCAGTGCAGCTGCGATAATGCTTATGATTTCAAATAACCTTGATATCACTGTTGCACAGCATCCTCATGAACTGATAACATATGGCGGCAACGGGGCAGTATTTCAAAACTGGGCTCAGTACCGGCTTACAATGAAATATCTTTCTGAGATGACTGATGAACAGACTCTTGTAATCTATTCAGGTCATCCTCTTGGCCTTTTCCCCGCACCAAAAGATGGCCCCCGGTTAGTAGTGACGAATGGAATGGTCATTCCTAATTATTCGTCGCAGGACCACTTGGAAAAATTTAATGCGTTAGGTGTTTCGCAGTATGGTCAGATGACTGCCGGCTCATACATGTACATCGGCCCGCAGGGCATTGTTCATGGTACCACTATTACAATACTTAACGCAGCAAGGATGATCAGTAAGCAGGGTAACCAGCACAAATCCAGATTATTTGTCTCTTCGGGACTTGGAGGTATGTCGGGAGCCCAGCCTAAAGCAGCAAGTATTGCCGGAGTAATTTCAGTGATTGCCGAAATAAACCCGAAAGCTCT
>Ga0208079_1000141_pt1 | contig 40543 bp, 42 predicted proteins | sample NGESurdeep092012_5_FD_184474 | JGI IMG/M metagenome (GOLD analysis project Ga0208079, IMG submission 184474) | Arctic peat soil microbial communities from Barrow, Alaska - NGEE Surface sample 210-2 deep-092012 (SPAdes) | ecosystem: Environmental > Terrestrial > Soil > Wetlands > Peat ... | reverse complement strand
GAGCCTCGACCTGGCCGACGGGCCATGGTGCGACTTCGACGCCTTCTATGGCGACGCCATCTCCGCGCTCTGGGAGCTCACGACCAGGTGGTCAGGCACCCACCGCCCCTACGCCGCCGGTGACCTCTTGTCAGGGGTCCGCACCCGGTTGCGCACACTCCAAAGCAGTGAACGTCGGCACCGCTCCCGCCAGAGCGTCACCCCCGGTGAGTTGGACACCGTCTCAGCATCGATCGGTCGCACCGGTGAGGAGCTCTTGGCCGCTGTCTTGGCCGAGGCGACCGGCCACGGCCTGACAATCGCCGATGCCGCCGTCCTCTACGCGACGCGGGTGCTCGGCATGTCCCTGGCCGAGGTGGCCGACATTGCCGGAGTGCCTGCTGGCAAGCTCCGCTACCGGCGCCAGATCGCCATCGATCGGCTGGTGGCCTGACGTGCACCAGAACAGACCAGGGCCAGCTCGTCTCCGCCCAGAAGGCGGCGATGTTTCTCGACAAAGCACGTTCGACCGTCTTGCGCGTGGCGAAGGCGGGGACCTTCCGCTTACCCGACGCCCGGACCGGCGATCGCCTCCGTCCGCCCCGGAGCGCGGTCGACCGTCTGATCACCAGACGGTCGACCGCGAACCGGTGGTCGCCCTGCGTGAGGCCGGCGACGTTGGGGGATTGGCCACCGCCCTCTCCCCTTCGTCGGCTCGGCTGTCCTTGAACGAGGACGCCGGGGCAAGGTTGCATTGCTCACATCTCCCTCTTCGGCCCCGAAAGATCCCGATGGGCGGGTGGTCGTCGTCGAGGGGACCCTCGACGCTATGGCCGTCGCCATCGTCGCCATCCGGAGCGACCAGGCTGACCGATACTGTCCAGTCACCCAGTCGGGACGGGAGCTGTCTGCTACTCAGCTCTACCGAGTGCTCAGTCTCCACCACAACCCACCACTTATCGCCTTCGACGGCGATGCAGCGGGTCGCGAGTCGACGGTGCGGCTCGTGCGGAGAGTCGCCGATAGGGGTTGTCCACGTCCTGGTGGCCAGGCTCCCCGATGAACAGGACCCGGCTTCGCTCCTGGCGGAGAGGGGGGAAAGTGGGTTCGGCGCCTTCGTCCGCAGCGACGGGCCAATCATCTACCCCGTACGGGGCATCAGGTCACAAGCGGTGGACCCGTTGGACGTCGTAACCAGACCGACCACCGACTCGACTTTCACACCCTTCGAAGCGATCGGACTGTGATGAGCGCAACTCCCGTTTCCCCAGTTGCCGTAACCTGGGTACCTATCGCTGACCGTGGACGGCGCCAGGCTCTTCTGCGAATGTTGTTCGTCGAGCAGCAACGCGAGGAGGAAGAATCGGTGTCTGATGAACGAGCAAGCTGACCGACAGGCTGCCATCTACGCCCGTGTCTCGACCGAGGACCAGGTCGACGGCACAAGCCTGGACACCCAGCTGGAGCGCTGCCGGGCCTATGTGTTGGGCCGGGGATGGAACCTGGCCGGGGAATTTGTGGATGAGGGTGTTTCCGGGTCGCTCAGCTCTCGGCCGGCGCTCGACAAGCTCATAGCTGAGGTCCGCGCAGGACACATCCACGTGGTTGTGGTCGCCAAACTCGACCGATTCGGCAGATCGGTCCGGCACCTCTCTTCTCTTCTTGGCGAACTTGACGATCTCCGGGTGGAGTTCGTGTCGCTCTCAGAGGCCATAGACAGTTCAACCCCCGTCGGCCGTCTGCAGCGCACTCTGTTGGCAAGCTTTGCTGAGTTCGAACGTGATCGGATTAGGGAGCGTACTTCGGAAGGAATTCTTGCGGTCGCCCGCGAGGGCTATTGGCCGAGCGGTGAGCCGCCTTTCGGGCTCTGGACTGTCCCTGACGGCCGCAGACGGCGGGTCGTGATCCAGCAGGATGAGGCTGCGGCGATCAACCATGCAGTGGAGTGCATTGTTGAACGAGGAATGAGCACCTGGGAAACCGCGGCGAGTCTCAACGCTTTGGAGCTGCGACCACGAAAGTCCGCCCGTTGGACCGGCGCAAACCTACGGAGCGTGTTGCTCAACGGTTCGGCGTTGTCTGGCAGGTGGATTTGGTCCAAGGGCAGGGAGGGGGAAACGGCAATCGACGTGCCAGCGATCCTGTCCTCCGAGCAACACGAAGCGCTCATGGCGGCGTTGGCGCGTACTCGCCGGGCCACGCCGTACCGCAAGCATTTCTATCTCCTCGGCGGTGGAAGAATCACCAGTCCGTGCGGTGGCCGCATGCAGGGGTACACATCGGATGGCTTGCGACCATCCGCGCCGGTGTACAAGTGCCCAATGTCGTGGGCTTCGGTCCCCAAAGACGAACAATGCGGCTGCCAGCCCTTGCGGCGGGACACCATCGATGACGCCGTGTGGGCGGAGGTCGTGGGGCTGCTTTCGCGGCCGGAGGCGCTGATGGCTGGCGCTCGGGAAGCGCTCGATCTGACCGCGGCCGGCCGGGAGCTCGGAGGAGAGGATCTCGCCGCCTTGGATCGGCGCATCGGCAGACTCGAACGTGCCGCCGGTGAGAAGATCGCCAAGCTGCTGGCCGACGGGATGGACCCCGTCGTCGCCCAGCACGCATCCTCGGCCCTCACCGCAGACCTCACCGGCCTCCGAGACCATCGATCGAAGGTCGCGGCGTGGGCACGGGCGAACGCCGACAGGGCAAGTCAAGCCGAACGTCTTTGGCAACTCGCGGCCCGGGCCGCAGAGGTGCTGGCAGAACCGTCCGACGAAGTGCGCCATCAGGTGATCGACGCTCTCGAAGTGCGGGTCGCGCTCGGCGGCTGGCGCCCCTGCGAGCCCTGCGGCGGATCAGGGTTCGTGCCCGCCAGCTATGAGGGCCCGAGACCCAAGGGCCAGCCTCGCCGGCTCATCTGCCCAACCTGTCACCGGACCGGAAGAACCCCGATCTGGTCGATGACAGGAGAAGTACCGGAGACGCTTCTCGCCCCACCCGAACGGCCGGAACAGCCGCAACCAGGCTGGCCATTTCGCGTGGTTTCCGCCGCTACCGGAGCCTGAGAGTCCTGGTCACAGGGGTAAGAGGGGTCCGCAAGGTCACTGCGGTAGATCCAGACCCGCGCCTCCCTTGCGCATGCCCGACGGAGCCAGATTGACTGTCACCCGACGGAGCGGCCAGGCAAGCCCACTTGAGAGGAGAGCGGCCCGAACCCGGTCTCTCGACTCACGAACCGCGGCATCGGGAAGACCGACCATCGTGAAGCCGGGAAGTCCGTTGGACACGTGAACTTCGACTGAAACGTGTTTGCCGTCGACCCCGATGAGGACGGCGGAAGGAATAGTGGCGATCATGTCGCCTCCGATCGGCACGATCCGATCACCTCTCGACCCTAAGGGACGAGAAGAGATCGGAAGCTAACGATGGAGGGTCGCCATACTCAGGTGCGAGCGACCACTCGAAGCACCACCGGCACTCTACGCCGACGGTGTGTCAAGCGCCGGCTACCGCCCTTCGAAGCGAGGCTCCCGCTTGTGGATGAACGCCGATAACGCCTCGGCAGTATCGGCCGAGGCGAAGTTGACGGATTGGGAACGAGCCTCATCCTCGAGCACCTCATCCATCGAAGCCGCGAATGAGTTGTTCAGCAACGACTTGGTCATCGACAGGGCCAGGGGTGGCCCGGCAGCCAGGCGCTTGGCCCACTCATCGACGAACCCGTCGAGGTCGGCGGCGGGGACTACCCGGTTGACCAGGCCGAACTCCGCGGCCTGGTCGGCGTTGATGATGTCGGCGAAGAAGGCCAACTCCTTGGCCCGGTGGAGCCCGATGAACCGCGGGAGCAACCACGATGCGCCGAAGTCGACCGACAGGCCTCGCTTGGAAAAGATCTGCGAGAATCGGGCGGAGTCCGACGCCACCACCAGGTCGCAACCCAGGGCCATGCTCATCCCGGCACCGGCCGCCACCCCGCCGACCTTGGCAATGGTCGGCTTGGGCAAACGGTGGAGGCGGAGCGCCACATCATTGAGGGTCCGCATCTGCACCAGATAGGGATCCCCGGGGCGCCCGGCCACGTCCGTCGCATCGCCCAGATCGGCTCCCGAGCAGAAGGCGTCCCCGGCCCCGGTGAGGACCATCACCCGGTCGTTCCGGTCGGAGGCCACGTCATTGAAGATGTCCAGGAGTTCCCTCCACATCGTCCCGTTGGCGGCGTTCTTGCGAGAGGGCCGGTTCATGGTGACCGTGACCACACCCTCGTCCCTCTCCACAATGATGGTTTCGAACTCAGTTGCCATGCAGCGCAACCTACGAGATGGCCCGTCGGCCACGCCAGCCCGAGCTCAAAAGGCGTCTTCGATAACCTCGACCTGGCCGGCGGTGATGGACACCACGTCGAATCGCAAATCGACGAGACCGCGCCCGGTGGCGGGCGTCAGCTCCGAGAGCCATCGCGACGCCAACCTCCGGATCCGCCGTTGCTTGGGGACCAGGACGGCTTCAGCCCCGGTGCCGAAACGATCATCGGTGCGGGTCTTGACCTCGCAGAATGCCACGGTTCGCCCGTGACGCACGATGAGATCGACTTCTCCCTCCCGACGGCGCCAGTTGCGTTCGAGGATCTCGTAGCCGTGGTCCTCGTACCAAGCCACCGCCATGGCCTCTCCCTCGGCGCCGAGCACCTGTCGCCGATTGGCGCCCGGGTTCACAATTCCTTCTCGGGAAGGCGTTCGATATTCACGTCCCGGAAGGTCAGGATCCGGACCGACGGGACAAATCGGGCAGGGCGGTACATGTCCCATACCCAGGCATCGGACAGAGTGACTTCGACGCACGCCGGTGACGATCCGTCGCGGACGACAACCTCGACCTTGTTGGCCAGGTAGAACCGCCGCTCGGTTTCCACCACGTAGGCAAACATGGGGAGCACCGCCCGGTATTCCTGGACGAGCGCCAGCTCTATCTCCGACTCGTACCGCTCGAGATCCTCTTCGCTCATGATGCGTGGTGCCCGGTTGGGGTCACGACGCTCGGCGGTGGCCCGGCCCGATCAGGGACGGGCGGTCCGCCGCTCCTTGATTTTGGCGGCCTTCCCGTGAAGATCCCGCAGGTAGTACAGCTTGGCCCGCCGCACGTCTCCGAGCGATACCACTTCGGTTTTGGCAATGACCGGGGAGTGGACCGGAAAGGTGCGCTCGACGCCGACCCCGAAGCTGACTTTGCGGACGGTGAAGGTTTCGCGGGCGCCGGTTCCCTGGCGACGGATGACCGCCCCCTGAAACACCTGGACGCGCTGACGGGTACCCTCGACCACTCGCACGTGGACTTTGACGGTGTCTCCGGGACGGAATTCGGGGATGTCATCCCGGAGGCTGTCGCGGTCAATAATGTCGGTCGGGTTCATGGGACGCGTCTTTCCACGGATCGTTCGAGTTCTCCGCTCGCCAGGCACCCGACGTCAGCGACCCCAACGGTCAACTACCTGACTCGGGCCTCCACTATGAAGACCGGGCATACCGGCCCCAACGAGGCTCACCAATCGTAGCCGTGATCGCGCAGGAGGCGCACCTCGTCCATCTCGACCAGGAGAGATACCTCATCTGGCGTCAATCCCCCTCTGCCGTCAATCAGGTCAGGGCGTTGCCGGAGGGTACGGACCAGTGATTGGCCGTGGCGCCACCTGGAGACCCGGCCGTGGTCGCCGGAGCGGAGCACGGGGGGCACCTCCCATCCCCGGAACTCCGCCGGACGGGTGTACTGCGGGTACTCGAGCAGCCCATTCGAGAAGCTTTCGTCGCCGGTGGACTCATCGTTACCGAGCACCCCGGGAAGCAGGCGGGTGACCGCCTCCACCACCACCAGCGCCGCCAATTCTCCGCCGGCCAGCACAAAGTCGCCCACCGACAGCTCGCCATCCACCAAATGATCGACGACCCGGTGATCCACCCCTTCGTAGCGTCCACAAATCAACGAGAAACCCAATGGGAGGTCCGCCAGTTCCGCTGCCACTTGCTGGTCGAACCTCCTTCCCGAGGGGGTGAGGAGGAGGAGGGGACGGGGCATGCCGTCGTCAGACGCTTCCACCGCTTCCACCGCTCCGAATACCGGTTGCGGAGCCAGGACCATCCCGGCCCCACCCCCGAAGGGAGCGTCGTCCACCCCGTGGTGGGGATCCGTGGAAGCCGAGCGAATGTCGTGAGCCCGCAGGTCGAGACGACCGCCTTTCCTGGCCCGACCCAGAATCGACGCGTCACCGTAGTGATCGATCATTTCGGGGAAAATGGTGAAGACGTCGATGCGCATTGGGACTCGTCCGATCAGGCCAGGTCGAGAAGTCCGTCGGGCACGTCGACAGTGACTCGGACCCCGGGCTCGAGGCCAACCACGAACCGCAGGGGAATGAGAGCTCCACCGGCCAGCACCAACAGATCACTGGCCGGGTTGGCCTGAACTCCTTCCACCAACCCAAGTTCACAACCGGCGGTGTCCACCGCCTGGGCTCCCACCAGTTCGTGGACCCACAGCTCGTCGGGATCCTCGATGGGGGACGCGAACAGGAGCGTGTCCCGAAGGGCGTCAGCCGCCTGGATGCCGTTGACGCCCTCGAACGTCACGATGAATCGGCCTTGATGCGGCGACGAGCGCACCACCACGTATTCCCGCCCATCATCGGAGCGGAGGGTTGACCCGGCGGCGACCCGCTCTTCCCGGTTGGTCGACAGCGACACGATCACATCCCCCCTGAGCCCATGGGGTTTCACGATCCGCCCGACCTGCAACATCGGACCGGGCTCGGCCGGTCCGCTCAACTCTGGCTCCAAACCGACTCAGTCGTCGGCGATGTCGACGTTGGTCTGCACTCCATCACGAGCACCCGCCGCAGCGACCACCGTGCGGATGGCCTGTACGACCCGACCCCGGCGTCCGATGATACGGCCCATGTCGTCGGGAGCCACATGGATTCGGAAACGGACCGAACCGGTGCGCTCTTCGGTGTTGATCACCACCGCGTCTGGTTCACCGGCGATCGAGTGCACCAAATAGGTCACGACGGCCAATGGCGTGCCGCCAGAGATCCGATTGCCGGCATCGTCATCGTGGCCACCCACCTCGTCGATGGTGTTGACGTCTTCGGCGGAATCGACCGCGACGTCGTCGTTCACCTGGCGGCCTTGGCGGTAGCGAATTCGTCCAGGGCACCGGATTGCTTCAGAAGCTTCTCCACCCGCTCGGTGGGCTTGGCCCCCTGCGACAACCACTTCACAGCTTTGGTGTTATCGATCTCGATCACCGCGTCGGGCTCTGCCAACGACTTGCCGCGGGGAGCGTACGTGCCCACGATTTCAATGAACCGGCCGTTGCGGGGCGAACGGCTGTCCGCCGCCACCAGCCGGTACGTCGGCTGCTTCTTCTTCCCGATCCGCACGAGGCGGAGCTTGACTGCCACGATTAACTCCTCTGCATTGTGTTGATAGCGCCCGACAGTCTCCCACCAACCGGGAGGTCGGTGTGCAATCGGGTTTCTGAGGCCCATTCAGCGGACTTTGGGAGTGACCCGACCTCCGCCTTTGCCCTTTTTCCCGCCTTTGGCACCCTTGGGCTTACCTGACCCCTGGGACGATCCGCCTGCCCCGGCACCGGCAAACGGATTGGCCTCGCCGAGGGCATCCGGACGGTCGGCCAGCCCCCCGAAAGCGGCTGGATCGTCGACATTGCCGGCCAGCCCGGCCAGATCCGCCATCGCCTTGGGAGACATCTTCTGACCGCGTCCGAAGAGGCCACCCAGGCCGCCCATGGCCCCGGCCATTCCGCCCTTGCCAAAACCTTTCATCATCTTCTGCATCTCCTTGAACTGCTTGAGGAGAGCATTCACGTCGGCGGTGGCGGTGCCACTTCCGTTGGCGATCCGGACCCGACGGGAGCCATCGATGACCGACGGATCGATTCTCTCCGCTTCCGTCATCGAGCGAATGATGGCCTCCACCTGTCCGATCTGCCGGTCGTCGACCAGCGACGATGCCTGCTTCAGATCCTTGGGCACCCCCGGGAGCATGGACAACATCCCCGACACCGAGCCCATCTTCTTGACCTGCTGGAGCTGCTCGAGGAAGTCCTCGAGGGAAAACCGCCCCTCGATCATGGCGGCAGCGCCCTTGGAGGCGACGCCCTCGTCAAAGGTGCGCTCCGCCTGCTCGATCAGGGAGAGGACATCCCCCATCCCCAGGATGCGGTCGGCCATCCGGTCGGGGTGGAACTGGTCGAAGTCGTCGAGTTTCTCTCCGGTGGAGGCGAAGGCGATAGGCCTGCCCACCACCTCTTTCACCGAAAGGGCGGCTCCGCCTCGAGCGTCACCGTCCAGCTTGGTGAGAATGACGCCATCGAGGGTCAGGGCCTCGTGAAAGGCAACTGCCGTCGACACCGCATCCTGGCCGGTCATGGCGTCGATGACGAGGAACGTGTAATCAGGTTTGACCGCGCCTGCGATATGGCGCACCTCGTCCATCAACTCCTCGTCGATGGAGAGGCGCCCGGCCGTGTCAACGATGAGCACATCCCGACCCAGCCGATGAGCTTCCTTCAGACCGGCGGTGGCCACCGCCACCGGATCGGTCGATTCGCTGAATACGGAGATCCCGGCTTGGCCGCCGAGCACCCGGAGTTGCTCCACCGCGGCCGGACGCTGCAGGTCGGCTCCCACCAGCAAGGGGTTGCGACCCTGCTGTTTGAACCACCGGGCCAGCTTGGCCGCCGTGGTCGTCTTTCCCGAGCCCTGGAGACCAGCCAAGAGGACAACTGTCGGAGGCTTGCTGGCGTAGGAGATCTTCAGGGTCTCACCGCCCAAAATGGCGGTCAGCTCTTCGTTGACGATCTTGATGACCTGTTGGCCGGGGCTCAAGCTCTGGGACAGCTCGAGACCCACACACCTGGCTCGTACCGCCTGGGTGAATCCTCGGACCACGCCCAGTTCGACGTCGGCTTCGAGGAGGGCGGTGCGGATCTCGCGCAACACCTCGTCAACATCATCAGGGCTCAGCCGTCCGCGGCTCCGCAGGCGGCTGAGAATTCCCTCAAATCGGTCGGTCAGGCTGTCGAACATGGGTGCCTTACGCTACCGGACGAAACGGGGGGTTTCCGACCGCACCAGGGCTGGTCGGCTCCGGGGCGATCCGACCACCCTCTCAGGGTGGAGGCAGGGGTTCGAACCCCTTGGGACTACCAGGACAAGCCCAGTTCAGGGGCGGTATGGGCTGATGAGTGACCCGGGCCCTCTGCTTCTGCCACCAGTTTTGTCAACAGCGGTGGCCGTGGAATGTTCGCACTCAAGGGCCACAAGCAGTATCGCGTGGGGCTGGTGGTCCCTGCCGGAGTCGATCTGTTGACCCGCGTCGTAATCCGGTACGGTGCTCACGTGGAGTGCCGTCGGCTGGGTCGTACCGGCCATCAGTCGTCAGTAGGAATCTTGGGTAGAGCCGCGCCCCGGGGTGCGGATGCCCAAACAACTGCCCGGGCGTTCGAGCCAGCCCTGGCTGTCGGGGTGAACCACCTCGACGTGGCATCCCAGTACGGCCAGGCTCAGAGGCTGCTCGGTTCGCTCGTCTCGCCCGTGTGCGAGCAGCTGTTCGTGGCCCTGTCTCGATACGACTTTGCCATGGTGATGTTCCCGGTCGATTCGAGAGTGTGGTCCGACGCGCTGTACCGGCGAGATGCCGAAGCGCCCCTCCAGTACGCCGTCAAGCACGACGTCGGAGCTCTGAACATCAAGGCCCCAGCCACGCGACCTTGGGCTGACCGACCGCGCAGGTCGACCAGATGGTGCGAGCCGCATACAGCGCAACAGGAAGTAGTCCGCGGCGTCCGTTTGCGTTGTCGACTCCGGGCGTCCACACCGTCCGCGCGCTTAGTGAAGTGGACGTGTTCGCGTTCTATGCCGTCGATCGGTTCGACCCGATGAGCACGTCGGATTGGCAGCGGTCGGTCGAAGCAATGACGTCCGAACTGGCGATCTTTCCGATGCCTTCGGTCTGAATGACGGCTGCATCGGAGAACCCCAGCCTGACCGTCGTCGGTGGACGGTACCGCCTCGTCACCCGAGTGGCTGGTGGCGGAATGGGCGACGTCTGGCGCGCCCGCGACGACCGACTCGGGCGTGACGTCGCAGTCAAGCTGTTGAAATCTCACCTGGCAGACGACGACATCTTCCGGGAGCGCTTCCGCTTCGAGGCTCGGGCCGCCGCAGCCCTCAATCATCCTTCCATCGCGGCTGTCTTCGACTACGGCGAGGAACCCGACTCGAAGGACGGGTATACCGCGTACTTGGTCATGGAGTTCGTGGAGGGAGAGCCTCTTGAACAGCACCTACGCCGTAGGAACCGCATCGACCCGATCACCACCCTCGGCATCGTGGAGCAGACCGCCGCCGGGCTACAGGCGGCGCATGAACGGGGGATCGTGCACCGTGATATCAAACCAGCAAATCTGATGGTACGTCCCGACGGGACGATCAAGATCACCGACTTCGGCATCGCCCGAGCTCTCGACAGCGCGCAGCTGACCCAGACAGGCACCATGCTCGGAACGGTGGAGTACATGTCGCCGGAACAGTTGGAAGGCAGAACTGCGACGGCGAAGTCCGATCTCTATGCGTTGGGGGTCGTCGCCTATCGCTGTCTTGCCGGTCGAACGCCGTTTGGCGGACCGGAGTCGATGGCGGTGGCCCTCGCTCATATCCGCGAGCCGGTGCCCCCGCTTCCGACCGACGTGCCTGCCGCCGTTGCCGGCTTGGTCTACCAGATGCTCGAGAAAGATCCCTCGCATCGGCCGGCATCAGCACTTCGGTTGGCCGAGGATGCCGTGTCGGTAAGTCACTCGTTGGGGCCGTCAGCCGTGGTGTCATCTCCCGAGCCGAGCGTCCGTGCCCGACCAACCGGTATCGCCCCGACGACGGTGGTGGCGCCGGGCGGAGTCTCAGTGGCCAGAGAGGAGACGCAGTCGATGTTGACCGCCACCGCGTCGTACCCCCGCGTACCCGAGATCTCCAAGCCATCCGAAGTCCGGCCTTCGCAATCGAAGCGAGGAGCACAATCGCGGAAACGAAGGGGCTTCTTCGTGGCCGCGGTGGTCATCCTGCTCGGCATGTTGATCTTCTGGGCGGCAAGCGGCCCGGGGCCAGTCACGGTTCCTGATGTGCACGGCCTGCCGGTTGGTGCTGCCAGTGGACGCATGACAACGTTGGGTTTGCGGGTGAGTGTTCGATCGACCGATGCCGCGTCGTCTGCGGGGACGGTGCTCACCCAGCGACCCTCGGCCAGCTCTCGAGTGGCGCCCGGCAGCACCGTGATGCTCACGGTGGCCAGTGGATTCGTCGACGTCGATCCGGCGGCTCTCATCGGTCAACCCGTGGCCCGCGCCGATGCGTTGCTCGCCGGCCTTGGCCTGAATGCGCTGTCGGAGGCGGTGATCTCTCTCGACGCGCCGGGGACGGTTGTCTCGGCCGTTCCGTCCGGGCGCGTCCGGACTGGGTCATCCGTTACCCTGGGCGTCGCCGTCGCGGCCCCACCTCCGACCACTACTACCACGACCACTCCGGGGAAAGACGGCACGAAGCCGACCAAGCCGACCAATGGCCCAGGCGGCTCGCACTGAGCCCACTGTGGCAGCAGGGACTCCGAACCGGTGAGCTACGTGGCCGAAGTGGCGGAATCTGCTCACTACCTCACTCGAAAGCCCGTCATCACCTGCTGATCACACGCTCTCGCGAAGAGGAGAAATGCTGTGACCCTCGGCGCACCACCACGGCAGGCCGACGGCAGCCTCGATCTGGTCCTTTTCTCCCTCTGGGTCACGTCGTCAACCTTTCGATGGCTTGGCCGGCAACCACAGGGGAGAGTGCATTCCTGCCAACATTCTGCCAACCGACTTTGGGTTGCAGAGCACCGCGGACACCGCATCGAGCGACCCGGAAGCATCGAAACCGCACTTCAGCGGTCGACAGGGGAGATCCGGCCACCCTCTCAGGGTGGAAGCACGGGTTCGAACCCCGTTGGGGCTGCCACATAGAGGTCCAGTTCGGAGCAGTTGTGACTACCGCACTCGACGGTTGATCGGGAGCGGCCGACGTCGATGCGTCAGGTCAGTTCAGCAACTTGATCGACGTTGTTGTGCCCTTCGACCAAGCTCCCGTACGCGGCGCCACGGTGGAGGTGGCCCATCCCGGTCCGAGGTTGCGCTCGCGTTCGTCCTCAGCCGGCGATGCCCTGGGCGATCGCCTGGGCCATCGCCATGATCGTCATCTGCGGATTGACCTCGGGGCACGTGGGCAGCACGGACCCGTCGGCCACCCACACCCCGCGCACGCCCCGCAACCGGCCGGCGGCATCAACAGGATGGCACTGATCGTCGGCACCCATCCGGGCCGTCCCGGTGGGGTGGAAGGCCGCGACATGCAGCCGCTCGTGGCGGGCGTGGGTCGCCGCATCGACCAGTTCCGCCTCGCTGTGGACCGTCTCGTGACCGCGAATGCCGGTCACGACGGCGGTGGCCCCGGCGGCGAAGAGCACCCGTCCCATGGCCGTGATGGCCCGCACCAGGCGGTCGGCGTCAACCTTCGCCAGGTCGTAGCGGACGATCGCTCGCCGTGCCCCGACGACCCGCCCCGACGGTGCATCCGCGATCATCGCCCCCAGCGTGGCCAGATGGTCGATTCGCCCGAGTTGCTCGGCCAGTCGCCGGCCTGCACCCGGCAGGACCATCGAACCCATGCCCGGTGGCGTGGCGGTGGCTTCGATGAGGATCCCGTCGGACCGGTGCAGCTCGTCGATGCCCACGCTCTGCAGGACGCCCCGCGTCGAGTCGATCCGTTCGTCGAACCACCCTGCCGTGCTGACAGCCGGGTGGACGGCCAGGTTGCGTCCGAGATGGGGATGGCGTCCGAGGCCGCTGCGTCGGAGCAGGGTCGGGGTCTCGGTCGCGCCAGCAGCCACGACGACCCTCGGTGCGAGGATCTCGAGCACGGATCCGTCGGGCCGCCGCACGCGCACCCCGGTCGCCCGTCCGGCGCCATGGAGCACACGGTCGACGCGCGCCTCGCTCAGGATGACCGCTCCGACAGCGCACGCATCGGGTAGGGCGTTGAGGTGTACCCCGAACTTGGCGTTGCGGGGACAACCGACAGCGCACTGGCACATCCCGCCGCACCCCGGCGCGTTGCGGGCCAGTGGGTGTGACGACCAGCCGAGGGCTGCGGCACCACGCAATGCCACGCGACCGTTTTCGCCCATCACCTCGTCCGGTACGGGTGCCACCTGCAGCGTGGCCTCCACGTCGTCGAGTAGTGGCGCGAATCGCACGGGGTCGGCAGCATCGACGCCGTGCTCGTCGCGCCACCGCAGCAGCACGTCGTCGGGGGTGCGGTAACAGGTCCCGGAGTTCACAAGGGTCGTCCCGCCCACTCCACGCCCGATCGGCATGATTACCGGCGGCCGCCCGAGGGCCACCGTGGCGCCGGCGTCGCGATAGAGGTCGCCGAACCGGTCGAGCGCGGCGCGGTTGCGGAACTCCTCGACCGTGAACCGGCGTCCCTCCTCGATCACCACGACGGCCAGCCCCGCCCGTGCGAGGACCCTCGCGGCCATGGCTCCGCCGGCACCCGAGCCGATCACCACGATGTCGGCCAGCGACCGCGATGGCCATGACGACGAGGGTGTCACGTCGAGTGGCGCATCCGGGCGAGCCGGCGGCTCAGTCAGGCGGGCGATCATCTCGGGACCGGCGGACAACGCGCCGTGCGTCATGAGAACGGGCACCTTCAGGGCGTCGACCAGGTCGGCGGTGCCGGTGCCGGCGCAAAGGCGGTCCACCAGGGCTTCACGCTGCGCCGCGTCGAGCCGGTGGAGACGGGAACCAGTATGCAGCAGTGACAGTGCGTCAGTCGTGGCGTACCCGGCGCTCAGGGCGAGGCGGGCATGGGAGGGGAGCCGTCGCGACATGGCGGCCACCTCGTTGGCCAGCACCCGGGCCTCGTGAGGCGGAAGGTCGAGCAGCGCGGCGCAGAGCCCCTCGAGGGCCGGTCGGGTACCGGCCGGGGGGCGCCGGTCCGGGGCCGTCACGGTCGCGTGCCGACCTCGGCGTGCGCGGTCCCGTCGAGGGACCACTCGCGCTCGAGGACCCAACCACCGGACGACCGGCGTTCGAGGATGACGTGGGCGTCGGCGCGTTCCGAATTGGTACAGGTCGCCGCGGCGCCGTCGGGGTCCGTGTAGCCCACACGGACGCAGCGTTCCTCGGGCTGGGTGACGGTGACGTGCAGCCGTCGGTTCCCCCACCGGCCGGCGACAGTCCAGGTCGGCAGGTCGAGTCGGGCCCGAAAGCGCACTGCGGCCAACGGCGCGGCCGGCCAGTCGCGGCCGGCGTAGCGCAGGCGGACGACGGGCAGGGGCTGCAACCGGTTGAGGCCACGGCGACGGGGCGTGGCCGCCACTACCTCGAGGACATCCCCGTCCCCGAGGTCGGCATGGAGCCACGCCCACTGCTCGGCGTTCCCGTGCCCGTAGATGCGGGCCGAGGCCCCCCGGGCGCCGGACAGCTCATAGGTCCGTCCATCAGCCACAACGGATCCCCGGTACTCCGCCGTCGGGCAGGGCACGATCTGCGCGGCCGGGAGGAGCTCGCGGTGCCAGGCGGCGGAGGGGAACGTGAAGAGTGGTGCCGAGCGGTCCTCGTAACGGAGGTCCCACTGCATCGAGCCGGCCCGACCCGTCCGCACGCCCGGCTCGGCCCGCACCTCGTCACCGGAGGAGAACCAGGGGCCGTCACCGACCGGTGCCGGGCCGAACCGTTCCCACACCGGTCGACCGTCAGGCGGGAAGACCGCCGCCCACCCACGGGCGAACGCCGGCGATTCCGGGTGGGACGGTGCTACGAGCTCGTGGTGGAGCCAGAAGCCGGTTCCGGTGTCCACGTCGGTGAAGGTGTCGTACCAGACCTCGAGGCGGCCGGCACCGCCGTTCCACCGGCGACCCGCCAGCTCGACCGGATCCTTCGGTGGTCGGGTGCCGCGCACGCGGACGCTCGCCAACAGCGACGGCGCGTCGCGCCAGGCGAACCGCAGTGTCGCTGTGCCCACGATCCGATCGTCAGGTCCGGTGATGGTGCCGGGCAATGTCGTCCACGTCGACAGCACATGGGTCCAGTCGATCGATTTCCACCCGTCGAAGCGGTACGAGGCGCCGTCGTCACCCGGGAAGTCGACCGTGTAGCGGATGCGCCGGTGCTCGATCGGCGAGACCTCGATCGTGCCGGTTGCGGGCACATGGTCGGCCAGCCCGGCAGCGCTGAGGGTCCCCGACAACGCTCCAGACACCGTTCCGAACAGCCGCAACAGCTCCGGCGTCTCGGCGACCACGTCGAAACGGATCGGTCCCCCGCTCGGGCAAGCCCTGCCCGTCGCTGTCCCAGGCGACACCGGCTGCCAGGTCCCCGACATCACTTCCTTGAACAGCATTCCCTTCGGCATCACCATGCTCCCATCACTCGCACCAACCAGCGCGCCCGCCGCCAGAAGTCGGTCGGTGCGTCCGTTCTGACATGACCAATGGTACAATGGTTGAGCCAATGACGCACACCGAACAACCATCCCCACTTCAGGCGGGGTCCGAGGCCCGATCCCTAAGGCGGCCGGAACGGCGGTCCCTCCCCGCCCAGGTGGCGGACCTGCTGATCGACGCGATGCTGGCCGGCGACTACCCACCCGGGACGACTCTGCCCCCCGAGCGCGAACTCGCCGAACGGTTGGGTATCAATCGGACCTCCCTCCGCCAGGCCATCGCCCGGATGGAGCAGATCGGACTGGTCGAATCCCGGCAAGGGGTGGGCACCGTGGCGTGCGACCCGCTGCGGGCCAGCGATAACGGCATCGTCCTCCGGGCCCTTGCCGTCGCCGGGCCTCGGATCGTCGACGAGCTGCTGGAGGTTCGCGAGCCGCTCGCCGCGCTGGCCGGGCAACTCGCGGCGAGCCGATCGACCACGGACGACGTGGTCACCCTCGACGAACGGCTGGAGGCGGTGCGTTCCGCCCGCAATGGCGGAGCGCTACAGGCGGCCGAGCTCGCGTTCTTCTCGGCATTGGTCGTGGCGACCGGCAACCGGCCCCTCCAAGTGATGATGCGATGGCTGGAGGAGCTCTACGGCGCCACCGCACCGATCTTCGTCAGCGCGTTCTTCTTGCCCGATGAGGTCGTGGCAGGGCTCGTGCCGATTGTCGAAGGAGTGCGCGACGGCGACGCTGGGGCGGCCAGCGAGGCCGCAGCCCGTTATGCCAATCAAAGCGGTGAGCGCCTGCTCGACGCGGTCCGGCGAGGTTTCGGCTCGCAGGAGCCAGACGACGGGCCGGCGGCGCACTGAATCGCCCCAGGTCCCATAGACTTTCTGGTCTGCCCTGTCTTTCATAGATCCGGCTGGGTGGAGTGGACCACCCTGGGTTTGTCGGAGGCAATCAAACCGCCGGCTCTCTCCAAAGATGGTTCCCTCCGGCGGCAAAACCCCGTTCCAACGTGTCGGTTCGATCCATCAATTTTAGAACAGCGCATCAACGAAGGCGGCGGCGTCGAAGTCGATAAGGTCACCGACTCCTTCGCCCAGACCGACCAGCTTCACCGGCAGACCGAGCTCTCGCTGAATGGCGACCACGATGCCGCCCTTGGCCGTGCCGTCCAACTTGGTGAGCACGACCCCAGTCACATCGACCGCATCCGTGAAGACTTTGGCCTGTGCCAATCCGTTCTGCCCGGTCGTGGCATCGAGGACCAGCAGGACCTCGACAACCTGTCCCGGCGACCGGTCGGCCACCCGCCGGATCTTCTTCAATTCCTCAACCAGATACACCTTGTTGTGAAGGCGCCCGGCAGTATCGGCCAACACCACGCTGTGCCCCTTTGACTCCGCCCGCTGCACGGCGTCAAACACCACCGAGGAAGGGTCTCCCCCCTCAGCACCTCGCACAATGTCGGCGTGGGAGCGAGATGCCCACGTCTCCAGCTGTTCGGCGGCCGCAGCCCGGAAGGTATCGGCGGCAGCCAGCATCACCTTGGTGCCCTGGGCAGACAACCGGCTGGCCACTTTGCCCACCGTGGTGGTCTTTCCTACGCCGTTGACTCCGACGAAGAGCCACACATCCACCGAGCGCCCATTGCCGAAATCGTCATCGCCCGGCTGCTCCGATCCCGACCTCGGCACCGCCAAACTGGCATTGGCTGTGGACAACGTGGCCACCAAGTCGGCTTTCAACGCGTCGATCAGGCCATCGGCGCCGGAGATCTCTCCGGCTTTCACCCGCGACCGAAGGTCGTCGAGCAGAGCGTCGGTGGCCCCCACACCCACGTCGGCGCGGATCAGGGCCTCTTCGAGGTCATCCCAGGTCGAAGCGTCGATCTTGGCCCTCGCCCGTACTGAACCCAGGTACCCGGACAGCAGACCGCGGGCCTTCCCCATCCGTCCGCGATACGTGGCCGGTGGGGCAACCTCAACTGGTGGGGCAACCTCAACTGGTGGGGCAACCTCAACTGAAGGAGTCCTGGCCTCGACGTCGGCGACCTCGCCGACCGGAGCCGGCGGAGCTTCCGGTGAAGGCGGAGTTTCCGGCAGTGCTTCCTCCGGAGCGACAGTGGCACGTTGACGCTTCCGACCCCGTCTCCTCAAGCGAACGACCAAGGCCACGCCACCGCCGACGATCACGACCGGCACGGCGACCGCCAGTCCGATGATGACATCCGATGTCGATGTGATCAGCCCCGGATCGATCACAGCTCCGTCCGCTCCACCACTTCGACATCCCCGCTATCGCCGACATCCCCGCTATCGCCGACATCCCCGCCGACGGCGGCCGGATCGGCATCCAGGCTCGATATCCCCGAATCACCTTGGCGACGCGGCACCTTCTGGCTCACGACTTTGGACGAACCACCCGGGGCCATCGTGACCCCGTACAGCGCATCGCCGGCTTCCATGGTCCGCTTTTGGTGGCTCACGATGATCAACTGGGCTTCCTCACGAAATTCGTGAACCAAGCCAAGGAACCGATGGAGGTTCACATCGTCGAGCGCCGCCTCGACTTCATCCATCAGGTAAAAAGGCGACGGACGACTCCGGAACACCGCGAACAGGAACGCCAGGGCCACCAATGACCGTTCGCCACCTGACAGCAACGAGAGGCGGCGAACGTTGCGACCGGCGGGTCGCACTTCCACCTCGACGCCCGTGTCGAGCAGGTTCTCGGCATCGGTGAGGGACAGGCGACCGGTGCCGCCAGGGAACAGGGTGGTGATCAAGTTGCAGAAGTGCTCGTTCACGTCGGCGAAGGCCGAGGCGAAGACATGCATGATCTCGTCGTCGAGCGTGCGGATCACGTGGTGCAGCTCGCGGCGAGACGTCCGGACGTCCTCCACTTGGCTCTCGAGGAACTGGTGCCGTTCTGCGAGCGCAGAGAGCTCTTCGAGGGCCAACGGGTTGACCGGTCCCAGCTTGGCCAGCTCCGCCTCGAGTTGGGTCACCCGGGCGCCAGCGTCCACCCCGGCGGGAAGTTCGGGCTCGGCCGCCGCCAGGGCCTCTTCGGGTGCGCACCCGAGCTCGCGCCGCAGCACATCGATCACCGCTTCGCGTCGGATACCGGACTCGGCCAGCTCGAGCTCAATTTTCTGGAGCCGGCTGCGGACAGCCGCCAACTCGTGCTCCGCGGCTGATCGTTGACCACGCAGGGTCTCCAGGCGCGCGCCGCCGGCCCGAACCGCTTCCCGTTGGCGGCGGTGGCGTTCGCGTAACTCGGACAGGGCGCCATCCAACGTGACCTGCGCTGTACCCACGACGGCCAAGAGCCGCTCCACCGCGGTGGCGTCGGCTTCGAGGCGCTTTCGTCGTTCGGCCGCCTGCTGGCGTTCATCGGAGTGACCGGTCAAGCGCCGTTCCACTTCGGTCAGCCGCTCAGCCAACACCCGCCGACGCTCGTCCAAGCCCGCCCATCGGACTTCCCACTCACTGCGCCGGGCCACCGTTTCAGCGATGCGATCATCAATTCGCTGTCGTTCTTCACGGGCGGCACCCACCCGCTCTGCCGCCGTGGCCCGCACCGCCTCGAGCCGGGGCAGTTCCTCATCGAGCTCGGCGGCCCGAGCCACGTCCCGGCTCATCCGCTCTTCCAGCTCGGTGGAGCTCTGGCTGATCTCCTCGATCTCGGATGACAGGGCGGCGAGGTCGTTGGCGATCCGGTTGCGGGCCACTCTCGCCGTCTGGTGGGCGCCCTCGTTCCGGTCGTCCGACCGCACGGCCTCAGCCGCCGCCGTTCTCGTCGCTTCTACGGCGGCCCGAGCCTCCCGGCGGCCTTCGGCCGCCTTGGCTGCTTCCGTCTGTGCGATGTCAGCTCGAGCCTGCGCCTCATCGACCACCGCGGCGGTGACCACTCCTCCACCGGCACGCACCCGCCATCCGGTGGACGAGAACCGGTCCCCTTCGCGGGTGACGACCACCAGGTCGGGTCGGGCCAGGGCCAAATCAATGGCATCGGTCCATCCCCCATCGGGACAGAGCGCATCGGCCAGCAGGGTGTCGAGCACGGCGGCGAGACCGGCGATGTTAGGACGCCCGAGTCGCGGCCTTACGTGCCGACGGATGGATTGGGTGGACGGTGGTCCCTCGTCGTTGACGGCCCGTCGCGAGTCGTCCCCACCTTCGGCGGCGCCGGTGAGTGCCAGCACCGCACCTGTGGCTTCTCCCTGGCGCAGACGAGCCAGTGCCGCCCGCGCCGGTCCGCTTCCGGACACCACCACGGCCGCCAGTGATGCGCCGGCGGCGGCTTCAAAGGCGTCCTCCCACCCGGCGTCCACCTCCACCAGGTCGAGAAGAAGACCGACCACTCCGTCGACCCCTTCCAACAGCTCGGCGCCCGCCGCGCCCCGGACCTCGTCCAGTGCCCGGGCCAGCGCATCAGCTCGAGCGGACGAACGGTGATGCTCCTGTTCGGCTTGGCGCAGTGTCTCTTCTGCAACCTCCAGGCGTTGGGTGGCTGACCCATGGGCATCCTCGGTTTCGGCCACCACCGTCTGAAGTCGGTGCCGGGCCTGCTCGGTTTCAGCCAACCGCTCGGCCAACTCGTGGTCTTCTCCCTCGAGCGTGGCAAACCGCCGCCGGGCCGAACCCAGCCGACCGGTGGTCTGCTCCAGGGCCCGACGGTCGCGCTCGAGGCCCCTCTCCAGCGCCCCCCGTTGCCCGCGAGCCACCGTGACCGCCTCTTCGGCGTCCCGTAGGCCTGTCTCGTCGCCCCACGAGGCCAGGTGAGCCTCCAGTTCGGCCGCCAGCGCCGTCTCGACCACTGCCATGTCGGCCTGCTCGGGGGCCAACGCCTCGGCTTCCGCGTCGGCCGATTCGAGTTCGCTTCCCAGACGAGCACCTTCCGCCTCCAGCGTGGAGACCACGTCGGCGTCGGCGGCGGCATCGAGGGCCTGAGCCAGCGACCGCTGCCGCTCCCGAAGAACCCCGGTGAACCCTCTCGCCCTCTCCACCAACCCCTCGACCCGACCCAGCGAGGAGGCCAGATCGGCCTCCCGTTGGGCCGACAGCTCGTCGGCGGTCCGGGTGGCGGCGGTGTCGAGCTCATCCAACGACCCGCGCAGGGTCTCCTCGGTGGCTCGCAGTTCCACCCGAAGTCGATCCCCATCCCGATGGCGGCCGTCGAGAGCCCCGAGCTCGGTACCAGCCACGTACAGGCGCACCGCCCGCAGCTCGTCGGCCAGATCGATATGGGAACGGGCGGCCGCGGCCTGGCGTTCGAGGGGTCGGATCTGCCGCTTCACCTCGCGCACCAGGTCGCCGAGGCGCTCGAGGTTTTCTTCGGTCGATGCCAATCGGCGCTCAGAGCGCTCTCGGCGACGGCGGAATTTGAGAACGCCGGCGGCTTCCTCGATCACCGCCCGCCGGTCCTCGGGCCGGGCATTGAGAATGGCGTCGAGCTGACCCTGGCTCACGATGACATGCTGTTGACGCCCAACGCCGGTGTCGGAGAGAAGCTCTTGCACATCGAGAAGACGGCAGGGGGCGCCGTTGATGGCGTACTCGCTGTCGCCGGATCGGAACAAGGTCCGGGTGATGGTGATCTCGGCCAGGTTCGAGGCCAGCTTGCCTGAGCTGTTGTCGATGGTGAGGGCCACTTCGGCCCGGCCCAGGGCAGGGCGGTTGGCCGTGCCCATGAAGATGACGTCCTCCATCTTCGACGACCGCAGGGTGCGGGGGCCTTGGGCCCCGAGCACCCAGGCGACCGCGTCGACCACGTTCGACTTGCCGCTGCCGTTCGGTCCGACAACGACGGTGATCCCCGGCTCGAACTCGAGCACGGCGGGATCAGCGAAGGACTTGAATCCCTTGAGGGACAGCGACTTCAGGAACACCGGGCGCTCACACTATCGGCACCTACGCGCCTGCACGAACCCCGAGTCACACCTGGCAGTGTTCGCACAGATAGGTTGCCCGACCACCGGATTTCACCTTGGTGATGGTGGCCCGGCACCGGCGACAGGCCTGGCCCTCGCGGTCGTAGGCTTGGTGCTGGCCCTGGTAGTCCCCGACTCCGCCGAAGAGGTCGCGGTACTGCCCATCGGCCAGCGACGATCCCCGGTGCTTGACCGCCTCGGCCAGGATTTCGACCATGGAGCGGTAGAGGCGCCGGACCTCCTGGGAAGACAGCGAGTTCGACAGCCGGTCATAGCGCAGTCCGGCGGCGAAGAGGATCTCGTCGGCATACATGTTGCCGATCCCGGCCACGAACTCCTGATCCATCATCAGGGCCTTCAACCCCGACTTGTGGGAACTCAGGAGCACCCAGAACTTCTCCCAGCTCATCACGTCTTCGAGCGGGTCAAATCCCAGATGCGCCAGTTCGGGAACGGCGGGGCCGCCGTCGACAGGGGCGGACGAAACGAACATCTCCCCGAAGGTGCGCGGATCGACGAAGCGGAGTTGGCCGCCCTGGGTGAAGGTGATGATGGCGTGGGTGTGGGGAGCCTTGGGCTCTTTGATGCTCTTGGCTCGCTGCAGCTGACCGCTCATACCCAGGTGGATGACGAGGGTTTCGCCGTCATCCAGCCCGAGGAGCAGATACTTGCCGGATCGGCCGATCGTTTTGATGGTGTGGCCCTCGAGCCGGGCGCGGAAGTGCTTTGCGCTCGGATGGCGCCTCACCGTACGGCCATTCCGTACTTCCACAGCCTTGATCTTCCGACCGACAACCTCGCCTTGCAGGTCGCGCCGAATCGTCTCCACCTCGGGAAGTTCAGGCATCCTTTCCTTCCCTTTCATTACACAACGCTCCACAGGCAACCCGGGCGGCTTCCTGTTCGGCATCCTTCTTCGATCGCCCCTCCCCCGATCCGAGGTGCTGGTCAGCAACGTACACCGTGGCTCGATACCTCCGGGCATGATCGGGGCCCCGACCGGTCACTTCGTACCTGGGAACCCCCCGACCCAGGCTCACGGTTGCCTCCTGGAGGCGACTCTTGTGATCCGCCTCGCCGGGTTCGGCGATCGCGGCCTCGATACGGTCAGCCAGCAGGTCAAGGATGATCCGTTGGACTTCGGCGAAGCCTCCATCGAGATAGACGGCGCCAAGAATCGCCTCGATGGTGTCGGCCAGGATCGACTCCTTTTCGCGCCCCCCCGAAAGATCCTCACCCCGGCCCAGGCGCAATGACGGCCCGACGTCGAGCTCACCGCCGATCTCGGCCAATACCCGGGTGTTCACCACTGCCGCCCGCACCTTGGCCAGAATGCCTTCGGCCAGCTCAGGATGGTTGCGAAAGGTGTGGTCGGCCACCACCAGGCCGAGCACGGCATCGCCCAGAAACTCGAGTCGCTCATTGGACGGCACGCCGCCCTGCTCGGCGCACCAGGACCGGTGGGACAGGGCCTGGTCGATCAAGTCGGGATCGGAGAAGCGGTAACCGATCAGGTCGAACGTCTCAGGCTCCCTCGAGTTTGGTGTGCACGTAGTCCACCGCGTCCCTCACGGTTCGCAGATCCTCGAGGTCCTCATCGTCGATACGGAAGCCCACCGAGCGCTCGCTCAGCTCTTCCTCCAAGGCTTCCACCAGCTCGATCAACGCCAGTGAGTCGGCATTCAGGTCTTCGGCGAAGGAGGAAGACTCGGTGATGGCGGTGGGCTCGATCTCCAAAATGTCTGCGAGCAGGTCACGGGTGAGCTCGAATACCTGCTGGCGGTCGAGCGGACCCTTCTCCAGATGGGTCTCTGCGGGCACGGCGACTCCTGAGTTGGGGGGATTGAACCATCCGCCCGGGGGTACCTCTACGGAAAACACTGCTGCCACCAGGGCATATCCTGGAGGTCAGCACCCTCGAACAGACCGGACCGGCGGCAAGCACGGCTCGCACATGCTACCGGAAAGCAGCGTGGGCGAGGCGGAGTCAGGGGGCGAGGACGGCTTCGATCTGGTCGAGGCCGGCCATCAGGGCCTGTCCCCCGGCTTCATCGAGGACCGAATAGGCAGGAAGCACCAGGGCGTCGGTCAACAATTCGGCTTTGACCAGGGCATCTTGTTGCCGTTGGCCAAGCTCGGGGGCGTCGGCTTCCGTCCATCCGAACATGCCGATGTCGTTCGGGCGCTGGAGGAAGTGGGCGGTCTTGGCATCGATGCCGGATGCCCGCACGGCCAGGAGATGGGCGCTTCCCCGGAACTCGCGGAGCACCGACACCAGTTGCATGGCCCGGCCGGGTAGATCGTCGACCATCGGCTCGGCCCGGAAGCCCGCATACAACGCCAGGCCGACCGGGTCGGCGGCTTGGTTGACGGCATCGGCGGAGGCACAAAACTCGGCCAGTCCGTCGAGCTCGGAGAACCGGGCCCTCCCCAGGTCGGCCGCGCACTCGAAGTAGAGCCGGGCGGCATCCCGGGGAGCCATCCGCTGTTTCGCCGAGTCCCATATCTGGGCCACCACTGTGGGGTTGAAGTACCCGAATGCACTCGCCACCACCCCGGACTCCACGTCTCCGAGCACCCCACCTCGCCCCAGGACGTAGAAGTGGAACAGGTCGAGACCCAACGCATCACCCTTGGCCAGGGTTTCGGGCACGAAGTAGTAGGCGAAACCCAGGTCTCGGATCTTCGGACAGGCGGCAGCTACCAGCTCATCAGGCGTCATCGTCGAAGCGTAACCGTCACAGGATCGACTGTCTTGACCATCCGGTCCAACAGTCGATCCTGCCGTGGGTCGGCGGTGGGTTCCCGTCGCCGTCGACGCCCCTCTCACCACACCTCTACAAAGGCTCAGGCGGGGTGGTGGTGGAGTTCACGGGATCCGTACCACCTGGCGGATTTGTCCGCTGGTCGGCATGCACGCCTGGTACCACCATCGCGGCTTCCGTCAAGCCGGCTCCCGAGCCGAGGGGGCGATTGTGGCGAGTGGCCCACCCAATGGCAAAGGCGCCGCACGCGGCCAAAATGAGCCCGGGTCCAAGGGCATACCCGACCTGGTACTCCAACTCGCGCAGCGGTGAAGCTGTCACGAAATACCGGCCGCCGCTGACCAATACCGGCCACGCCATCGGGCCGATGACAAACCAGGCGCCGCACGCAATGGCCAAGAGACCCCCCACTGTGAGACCCAGACGTCGCAGACCTCCGGCGGCGCCGGTCCGCCCCATGAGCGAGAGCGCAAACAGGCAACCGATTACCCCTGGGATCAGCGCCAGTACGGCACGGCTGAGGTTCCAATGCCATTGAGGGGAGCCATCGGCGCTGAAGCCGTATGCGGGACCCAGGTAGGGAATCACCGCTCCCCACGCTGAGATCACCAGGGCAACCACGCCTACTGCGCCCAAACTGATCGATCTGGTCCGCGACGTCACTCCTGCCACTGTGCGGTCAGTGCGACGATGACGATGATCATGGCTACCGCCATCGGCTTGACCCGGGGTTGTTGTCATGGTGACTGTCCTCTTTTCGTTGCGAGGGGATCCTGGCGAACCGGTAGGGCAGACGAGGCCAGAGCAGGGAGAAATGGCGTGTGGACAGCTGTCGGTTTGTCCCTGGTGAAGTCGGGGGCCTGACCGAGTGCGAGGCGAGTGGTCGCGAGCGTCTCGGCGACTTGTCCGCTGGCACCTGTGACCGTCAGTCGTCCTCCAAGTGCACGAACGTAGTGGTCCATCCCGATGAGGACACTCGTACCGATCGGGTCAAGTCGCCTCAGGCCGGCGACATCAAGAACGACATCGTCACACTCCGAGCAGCCAATCTGATCAATCTGCATCTCAAGAGCGGCGATCGACGTCCTGTTCAGCTCTCCGGTTATCGTCAGCACGCAGAGTGATGCCGTGCTGCAGAACTCCACCGTCGGGATCGTCGAGAGGTCCACCTGCGTACAGTCGGTCGCGTCATGTTCGAGCACGCCGGTCATCTGCTGGCCCTCCTCGGGTGTTTTCGGCCTGCACTGCGTAGACGACACCAGTCTCTACCCTCACGGTTCTCGACGTATGGATCTGTACCCGCACGGGTCAGCGGATAAACGCCTCGGCGACCTTGCGGGCAAGCCGATCCGGCCGACGGAGCACCATCCCTTGCCATCGGGCGAAAGCTCACGCCCGAACGATGACCGAGATGCGGAAATCTTCGATGAAGGCCATGTCCGGGTTTTGATGGTCATGTCCGTACCATCGTCCGATCCACCCACTCTCCGACGGGCAAGGCAGGTGACACCCTGTCGTACGCTTGGAGCCATGCGCATTCTGATTACCGGAGCGGCCCGGGCCATCGGGGCGGCCACCGCCGCAGAGCTGATCCGATCGGGCCACGAGGTGGTGGCCACCGCCCGCGATGTCACCCTGCTGGACCAACTCGACGTGCGCCAACGACTCACCCTCGATGTCACCGACGAGGAGTCCATCCGGTCCGCGCTCAGCCGGGCCGGCGAGCTCGATGCCATCGTCAACAATGCCGCGTTGTCGGGCAAGGGCCCACTGGAGGACTTCCCCCTCGACCGGCTCACGGCAATGTTCGACACCAACACCCTGGGTCCGTTGCGCCTGGTCCAACAGGTGGCCCCTGCCTGGCGCCTCCGCGGGAGCGGCGTCATCGTGAATGTCAGTTCGATACAGGGTCGGGTCTCCACTCCTTTGGAGGGACCGTATTCGGCGTCCAAGTACGCCCTCGAATCGCTGTCGGAAACGCTCCACTATGAACTCGGGCACTTCGGGATCCGGACGGTGATCATCGAGCCGGGCTATATCGGGACCGGGATGAAGGCGCCTGAGCCTCACGCCGGTGACCCGGTCTATGCCGGGTTATGGGAGCAGTGGGACGGCACCGGCGCCAAGGTCAACGGACCCCAGGGGCGCCCGGGTCCCGAACTGGTGGCGGTGGCCATCCGGCGCGCCATTGAAGATCCGACCACCCCGTTGCGGGTGCCGGTGGGTGACGACGCAGCCATGGTGCTCGGAGCCCGGTCCCAACTCGACGATCCCAGTTTCGAGAAGGCGATGCGCGACGTGCTGGGGATCACCTGGTGAGTCAGGTAGGGGCGTTGATGAGGCTCTTGGCCGCCATCTTCAAATAGTCGAGCATCTGGGCCTGATCGGCCGGGGTCATCCCGGCGGCCAGGACGGCGTCGGTCATGTGGCCGAGCCAGGCGTCGGCTTCGGCGGTTCCGATCACAAAGGGGACGTGCCGCATCCGTAGACGGGGTGCTCCCCGCTGCTCGTTGTAGGTGGACGGGCCTCCCCAGTACTGGCCGAGGAAGAGGGCCAGGTGGGCCTTCGGCTCGGTGAGGTCCTCGGGATACATGTGACGGAGCCGCGGATCGGTGTCCACTCCGGCGTAAAACCGATCGACCAAGGCCACAAAGAACGCTTCACCTCCCCAACGCTGGTAGGGGGTGGCCTCGGGGCCGTCTGGTCGTCGCACCGGTCGCACGCCCCGACTGTAGGCCGAGGTCGGATATCCTCATCCCGGTCGGTCACCGGCCGCCGACGGGTCATCAGGAGGTCCACCGTGTTCGAATGGTCAGAAGAGCAGTTGATGGTCAGGGATACGATCCGCCGCTTCATCGAAGCCGAGGTCGTGCCACACATCGAGGAGTTGGAGCACGGAGATCTCCCCCCGTACGACATCATCCGCAAGCTGTTTGCAACCTTCGGTATGGACCAGATGGCCCGGGAACGGTTCAAGAGCCAACTCGATCGCAAACGCAACGGCGACCCGGCCGAGTCACCGGTGAAGCGAGCGGAGGGCCAAGGCGACGGTGGCGCGGCGGCGATGACCCTCATCCCCATCGTGGAGCTGTGCCACTACTGCCCGGGGATCGTGACCGCCATGGGCGTCAGTGTCGGACTGGCGGCCGGCACCATCATGAAGCAGGGGACGCCGGCGCAGATGGAGCGGTGGGGTCTCGATCTGCTCACCATGGACAAGGTGGGGGCCTGGGCCATCACTGAGCCCGACTCGGGATCGGACGCTCTGGGCGGCATGAAGTCGACGGCCCGACGGGACGGCGACGAGTACATCCTGAACGGCAACAAGACGTTCATCACCAATGGTCCCTATGCCGACACCATCGTCTTCTACGCCAAGCTCGATGACGGCTCGGACACCCCCATCCGCGACCGCAAGGTCCTGACCTTCGTCCTCGACAGAGGCATGCCCGGGCTCGATCAGTCCAAGCCCTTCCGCAAGATGGGGCTCCACTCCTCCCCCACCGGCGAGCTCTTCCTGTCCGACGTCAGGGTGGGCAAAGACCACCTGCTGGGTGAAACCGAGGATGAGAAGCAGGGAAGCGGGCGCGACTCGGCCAAGGGCAACTTCGTTACCGAGCGGGCCGGGGTGGCGGCGATGTCGCTGGGCCTCATCGAAGAGTGCCTGAAGCTGTCAGTAGCCTACGCCCGGGACCGCATATTGTGGGGTCATCGCATCGGCGACCGTCAGCTCATCCAGCTCAAATTGGCCAAGATGGAGATCGCCAGGCTCAACGTCCAGAACCTGGTCTTCCGCCACATCGAGCTGTCGGCGGCGGGAAAGAGCCTGACCCTGGCCGAGGCGTCGGCGATGAAGCTGTATTCGGCCCAGGCCGCCTCCGAGGTGGCCATGGAAGCCGTGCAGCTGTTCGGGGGCAACGGGTACATGGCCGAGTTCCGCGTCGAGCAGCTGGCCCGAGACGCCAAGGTGTTCCAGATCTATGCCGGGACTGACGAAATTCAGGTCACCCATATCGCCAAGGACCTCCTCAACCGCTAGCCCTGGGTTCGCCTCACCCGATCCCGATCGACCGAAAGAGACACCACATGCAAGGCAAGGTAGTTGTCATCACCGGATCCAACACCGGGATCGGGGAGGCGACGGCCGAGGCATTGGCCACCATGGGTGCGACCACCGTGATGGCCTGTCGCAACCTTCAAAAGGCAGAGGCGGCCGCCACCGCGGTGCGGGCGGCATCGGGATCCGACGATGTCCACGTTGTCTCCCTCGATCTCGCCGACCTCTCGTCCGTCGAGACCTGTGCCTCGGAGGTGTTGTCACGATGGGACCACCTCGACGTGCTGGTGAACAACGCCGGGGGGATCTGGTCGGACCGTCAGGTGACGGTCCAGGGCTTCGAACAGACGTTGGGGGTCAACCACATAGGTCCCTTCTTCCTTACCGCCCTGCTCCTCGATCGCCTGAAGGGGGCAGATGCCGGGCGCATCGTGAACCTGTCGTCGGTGGGCCACCACGGTGCCTTCACCGGCATGAACTGGAACGACCTCCAGGGCGAGAAGCGTTACTCCACCTTCGGTGCCTACTCCCAGTCCAAGCTGGCCAACCTGCTCTTCACCTGCGGCCTGGCCAAGCGACTGGCCGATACCCGTGTCACCGCCAATGCCGTCCATCCGGGCCCGGTGCGAAGTGGTTTCGGAATGGATGGCGACATGACCGGCATCGTCGGCCTGGGAAACCGCCTCATCCGCCCATTCGAGATCTCGGCCACGGCCGGGGCGGCCACCTCGGTCTACCTGGCCTCCTCCCCCGAGGTGCAAGGAAAATCCGGCGGGTACTACGTGCGCTCGAAGCCAGGGCATCCTTCCAAGCAGGGGCGCTCGGACGCCGCAGCTGATCGACTCTGGGAGGTCACGGAGAACATGATCACCGAAAGCGGTTTCACTCTCCGCTAGCCGCCTACGGCCGATGGGTCAGGGCCTCTGAAGTTCCCCGAGGTTCTCCACTGCCCGCCGGTGTTCCTCCCCGATTGTCTTCATCACCCGGTATCCGCACAGGGCAAGGGCAAACTCCAACCCGGCGAGTTCCGAGGCCGAAGCCGAAGCCGAGGCCGACCTCAGTCGATCACCGGAACGGGGACCTCGCTCACCGCGTCGGCAACCGCCGCCACCAAACCGCCCACGGCCAGATCGTGGGCCACCGTGATGGCGTTGACCATGGCCTTCGAAGACGATGACCCATGGCTGATCACACACACCCCGTTCACCCCGAGCAGCATGGCCCCACCGGTGCCCTCCGGCTCGAGCTCCTCAACCAATGGTGCGATCTCGGGGATCAATGCCTCCGCCGCCTGCTCGAGCCCGGGACGACCCAGAATTTCGGTGAGCGCGCCGACCAGAAACGTCAATGAGCCTTCCAACGTCTTGAGTGCCACGTTGCCGGTGAAACCGTCGGTCACGATCACATCGGCGGCGCCGCCCAAAAAGTCGCGCCCTTCGACGTTGCCAATGAATTCGAAGCCGTTTCCCCCGAGCCCACTGGCCAACAACGCGTGGGTTTCCTTTTCGAGAGGAGTGCCCTTGGACTTCTCCTCCCCGATGGACAAGAGGGCCACCGTGGGGAGGGCAACCCCGTATCGCTTGCGGGCAAAGGCCGCCCCCATTTGGGCGAACTGCACCAACATCTGGGGATTGCACTCGGCGTTGGCACCGGAGTCAAGGAGCACGGTGGGCGGCTTGCCCGTCCCGGGGTTGGGGATGGGGGTGGCGATGGCCGGCCGAATCACTCCGGGGAGACGACCCATGCGCAGGAGGGCGGACGCCATGGTGGCTCCGGTGTTCCCGGCCGAGACCATGGCCAGGGCCTTCCCGTCGCGCACCGCTTCAGCCGCCCGCACCAGGGACGAGTCCTTCTTCCGCCGCACGCCCTGACCGGGATCATCGTCCATGCCGATGACCTCGCTGGCAGGGAGCTCGGGAAGGCCGCCGGTGTCGCCCATCTCCCCCGGCCGGCCGACCAGCAGCACGGCGATGCCGGACTGCTCGGCCACCTGACGGGCCCCGGCGACGATCTCTGCGGGAGCGTGATCGCCACCCATGGCATCCACCGCCACCGGAAGGCTGGCGAACGCCTCACCCGTCGGGCGAACGCCCCCACGGGCCACTAGTCGACTTCGATCGCCTGGCGGCCCTTGTACCATCCGCAGTTCGGACACACGATATGGGGCAACTTGGCGGTGGTGCACTGCGGGCACACCGAACGGGCCGGCGCCTTCAGCACCCAGTTGGATGCTCGGCGGCTTCGGCTCTTCGACTTGGAGGTCTTCTTCTTGGGGACGGCCATAGGGACGGCATTCTAGGCCAAACCACCACCCTCACCGTCACGCAGTACATCCAGGGCCGACCAACGCGGGTCGGCCGGTGGGGCACAGCCGCAGCTCTTGAAATTGAGATTGGCCCCACACTGGGGGCATAACCCCCGGCAGTCCTCGGAACAAAGGGGGGCCAACGGGAGTTCGAGAAGAACTGCATCCCTGGCCAAGGGCTCAAGGTCCAACAGGTCGTCGGCCAACACATAGGCGTCCTCGTCCACTTCGACGGCCGGCCCCGATTCGCTTCCCGGCCCTTCGATGACGAACCGCTCACGCACCTCGGCCTCCACCGCGCCGGTGACCACACCCCCACACCGACGGCACTCCCCCCTCCAGGGGGCCGAGACCCGTCCGGTGGCCATGATGCCGCCCGGGTAGGAGGAGAGCGTGACCTGGGCGTCGACCTCGGCGCCGTCGGGGACGACCACGCCGACGGTTCCCAAACCTTCGATCACCCCGTGGCGATCCTCGTGGCGGACGGTACCGGCCACCTTGCGGAGGGCGGCGGCGGGGACGATAAATGGTTGCGGAGTGCGCACCGTGGCTGTCCCTTAGGTGAGGTCCTGGTCGAAGAAGCCCTCGGGCTCGTCACCCACCGGCCCCCCGATGCCCAGGTCGGTGGGTGACGCCAATGAGGTGTCTCCCCCTTCACCGATCTTCACCGGCGGGAGTGGGGTCACTCGCAGCTTTTCGCGGCCGGCCAGCACGGTCTTCGTGATCCGGTCGAGGACGATCTCGAAACTGGCCAGCTTCTGGTCGGCATAGTCCTCCGCCTCGTTCCGCAGGCGGCGGGCTTCCTCATTGGCGTCGTCGAGCACCCGCTGCGCCACGTGGTTGGCCTGGCGCACGATCTCGGTGCGCTGCACCATCCGTTCGGCTTGGACCCGCACCTCTTCCATCAGCGCGTCCGCCTCCCGATTTCTTTCGGCGATGAACTCGGCGCGCTCCTTCAGCAACCATCGGGCCTCACGAATTTCATCCGGCATCCTGTCCAAGGCGGCCTGCAACACGTCGGCCACCTCTTCACGCGAGATGAGCACCGAGGCCGACAACGGCATGGCTTTGGCCGTCAGCACCAGGTCCAAGGCTTCCCGGACCAGGGTCTCCGCATCCTGTTCCTCGCCGGCCGCCCGTTGCGCCTCAAGATCCTCGAACAGATCACTCATCAGCGAACTTCTCCTGGAGCCGCAAGGCCACCACTTTGGGAACGAATGCCGTCACATCACCGCCGAAACGGGCCACCTCCCGGAGAAGGCGTGAGGAGATGAACGAATGAGCAGAACTGGTGGGGATGAACATCGTCTCCACTCCCGACAGCTGTTTGTTCATCTGGGCCATCTGCAGCTCGTTCTCGAAGTCGGATACGGCCCGGAGCCCCTTCACGATGGCACTGGCCCCGACGGACTCGGCCACATTGACCACCAAGGTGGACACCGACACGATGCGCACATTGGCCACGTGGGCCAACGACTCCTCGAGCATGGTCTGACGTTCGTCCAGTTCGAACATGGCCTCGCTCTTTTGTGGATTGCGCAGGGCGGCCACCACTACCTCGTCAAACAGCCGGGCAGCTCGCTCAATGACCTCCAGATGTCCATTGTGGACGGGATCGAATGATCCGGGAATGAGCGCAATCCTCACGAGGCACCTTTCTGAGAGACCGGCTCCGGCCGGGCAACTGTGACGATGGTACCGCCATAGCGCTTGGATTTGAGGACTCCCCACCCGTCGACCTCGGGCAACTCAGCTCCCGACTCGAGGATGACCAGTTCACCGGGCAGTTGGCGTATCAGGGTCTCCCACCCGTCGTAGGCGTAGGGCGGATCACACAAGATGAGGTCGTACCGGGACAGCGTGGTAGCCACCCAGTTGTCGACATCAGCTCGAATGACGGTGGCGTAGCCGTCGCGCTCGGCGTCGGCCAGACCCACCGAAGCCAGATTCTGTCTGATGAGGTCGAGGCTGTCGGGGTCCCGGTCCACGAACGTGACCGCTGCCGCGCCGCGGGAGAGGGCTTCGATCCCCAGGGCACCGGTTCCCGAGAACAGGTCGGCGACCTGCAGACCCTCTACCCCTCCCAGGCTGAACAACATGTCGAAGATCGCCTCGCGGGCCCGGTCCGAGGTAGGCCGCACCGACCGGGCGTCAGGGGCCGACAGACGGCGCCCCCGGAACTCACCCCCGATCACTCGCACCCGAAAAGTCTACAGGCGGTCCCGCCCTGGATTGGGTCAACTCTTGAAGAGAAAGGCGGCTTCGTCGTCGTCGATGAAGATGCGCAATTCGTCTGAAAGAAGAGGGTGATCGGCCAGCGCCGGATCGGCACCCACGATCTGCTCGGCCGCCTCCCGGGCCTGGGTCACCAGGTTCCGATCGGAAATCAACCTGGCCAACTTCAGGTCGCTCCTGCCTTTCTGGCGAGCACCCAGGATGGTGCCCTCCCCCCGCAGCTCGAGGTCGACGTCGGCCAGTTCGAATCCGTCGGTGGAGCGCTCCAGGGCCGAGAGCCGGATGTCGGCCTCGGGACTGTCGCTTTCGGAGAGCAGATAGCACCACGACTGATCGCTCCCCCTCCCTACCCGGCCGCGCAACTGATGGAGCTGGGCGATCCCGAACCGGTCGGCGTCCTCGATGACCATCACCGTGGCCTCGGGGACGTCTACACCTACTTCGATCACCGTGGTCGCCACCAGGACATCGAGGCGCCCGGCGCGGAAATCGGCCATCACCGTCTCCTTGTCCGCGGTTCGCATCTGGCCGTGGAGCACGCCGATTCGCAGACCGGTGAGTTCGGCGGCGGCCAACCGCTGCGCCTCTTCGGTGACCGAGGTGGCCTGTACCCGCTCCGACCCCTCGACCAGTGGGCAGACCACGAAGGCCCGGTGACCGGACGCCACCTCCTGGCGGACCCGGGCCCATGCCGCCTCGACATCGAGTGGGGTCCGGGCCCAGTGGGTATCGACGGCAACGCGTCCCGGCGGGAGCTCGGTGATCACCGTCATGTCGAGATCGCCGAACACCACCATGGCGGCGGTGCGGGGAATCGGAGTGGCCGTCATGACCAGCAGGTCGGGATCCCGGCCGCCTCCATCGTCCCCTCGTCCCTTGGCCCGCAGGGCCGCCCGCTGCTCGACCCCGAAGCGGTGCTGTTCGTCGATGACCACAGCTCCGAGCGATCGGAACCGGACCTCGTCGGTCAACAAGGCATGGGTTCCGATCAACAGGTCCACCGTCCCGTCGGCCAACCCGGCATGGAGCGAGGCCCGGTCGTTGGCCGATGTCCTGTTGGTGAGGAGGGCGACCCGCAGGGGGCGGTCTCCCGACAACGTGGAGGGGTCGGGCACCACCATCCCCTCCAGAAGTCTCGTCACCCCGGCATGGTGCTGCTCGGCCAGCACCTCGGTGGGGGCCATCAGCGCCCCCTGGTGACCCCCCTCGACCGCCACCAACAGTGTGGCCACCGCCACCACTGTCTTTCCCGCCCCCACGTCGCCCTGGAGCAGCCGGTGCATAGGAAGAGGCCCGGCCAGGTCGGCCCGGATGGTGTCGATGGCGCTGTGTTGGGCCGCGGTGGGCACAAAGGGCAACCGGTGGAGAAACTGGTCGACCAGTGTCTCTGCATCGGGGTGGGACACCACGTGGCGGATACCCCGGGCGTCCTCTTGGAGCCGGCGCTGGCGGAGCACCAGCGCCAGTTGCAGCCGGAGCAACTCATCGAAGGCCAGGCGCGACCGAGCCGGCTCCGTCTCGCCCACGGTGGTGGGGCGGTGGATGCGATTGAACGCGGTGGTGCGGTCGAGCAGATGGAACTTTTGGCGCCAATGGACGGGCAACGGCTCGCTGAATTCCTTCGCCCGGTCGAGGGCCTCAGCCATGTACCGGCTGATCCGGGCCGAGGTGAGGTCGGCTTTTTCCGTCAAGGGGTAGACGGGGAACACCCGGCCCGACTCCGGGGTGGCCTCGGGATCGATGGCGTCACCTCCTGACCGGAGGATTTCCACGGTGGGGTTGACCATCTGGCGGGCATCCCGGTACGAGGCCAGGGTGCCGTAAAAGAGGGCCAGGGTGCCGACGGCCAGCTGCTTGGCCCGCCACGTCTGGTTGAAGAACACCACTTTCACCCCTCCGGAGCCGTCGGTGACATCGAGCTCCACCCGGGCGGGGCTCCGCCCCCGACCCCGGCCGTAGCGGGCCGGGGGCCGATTCACCCGGCGTACCTCGGCCAAGACCGATGCGGTATCCCCGATGGCGAGCTCGGCCAGTGGCGCCAAGCGGGTGCCGTCGATGTACCGACGGGGGTAGTGGGTGAGGAGATCGAGAACGGAGTCGATGCCGAGCTCGCCCAACTCGTGGGCGGCCCCGGATCCCACCCCCTTCAGAATCGAGACAGGCAGGTCGGCCAGTTGACGCAGTTTGCGTCCCGGGCCATCGGCAAGGGAAGCCTCGGCCGGATCGGCAACACTCATTCGATGGAGAAGAGGTACGGATACAGAGGTTGGCCACCGTGGTGCACTTCGATGTCGACATTGGGGCGGTGCTCCCCCAGCCATTCGGTGATGCGCCGGGTGTCGGCGGCCCCGGACCCCTCTCCCTCGATGAGGGTCACCAACTCATGGTCGTCGGTGACCAAGCGGTCGAGAAGGGCCCAGGCCACCGTCGACACCGAGCCGGCCACCGCTTCGATGCCCTGGCGGGAGAGCCCGAGCCAGTCGCCCACCGCGATGGGGCCCACCGCGCTGTCCGAGTCGCGGACCGCCTGGGTGATTTCGCCGGCCACCACGTTGCGGGCCGAGGTTTCCATGGCCCGGGCGTTGACGTCGACATGGGCTTCGGGGTCGTAGGCCAGCAAAGCGGCAAATCCCTCGGCGATGGTATTGGTGGGGACCACTCGGATGACCTTGGACGTGAGGTCGTTGACCCGTTCGGCGACCGGGCGGATGTTCTTGTTGTTGGGAAGGATGATCACCTCATCGGCCCGGAGCAACTCCACCGCCGCGAGGATCTCGGCCGTCGACGGGTTCATCGACTGCCCACCCGCGATGACCTGGTGCACCCCGAGAGACCGGAAGATACGACCGATCCCCACACCGGTGGCCACCGCCACCACCCCGGTGGTCGGGGCGTGTCCGGGCGGGATCTCGGCCGGGCCACTCCCGGCGGTCCCGCCGCCTTCGCGCACCCACCGTTCTTCTTCCACCTGCTCGAGCAAGTCGGTGATCCGAATATTGCGGGGCCTCCCGACATCGAGCGACGCCTCCACCGCGCCACCGATGTCGTCGGTGTGGATGTGGCAGTTCCACAGTCCGTCGCCACCGACCACCACAATGGAGTCGCCAAGACCGGCCCATACCTCCTTGAACACCGGGATGGTGTCGTCCGGGGCTTCCAACAGGTACATGACCTCGTACCGCAACCCGGCGATATCGCTGCCGGCATCACCGTGGGACGCCTCCACCGCCTGGTCCATCCCCGAGGGCCCGCCTGCCCATCCGGCCGGCTCATCGGGTAGGTCCGGAGGATCGGGGAGAGGCCGGCCGTCCACCACCGTCAGGAGAGCGTCGAACAACAGCAGGTAGCCGGCCCCACCGGCGTCGACCACTCCGGCCTGGGCCAGCACCGGGAGCAGTTCAGGGGTGCGGGCCAGCGCGTCGGCGGCCGCGCTTCGTGAGGCCTCCACCACGTCGATCAGCGACTTGCCCGCGTCGGCGGCGTCCCGGGCACCCTGGGCGGCCGCCTCGGCCACCGTCAGGATGGTCCCCTCCACCGGGCGCATGACCGCCTGGCGGGCCAACTTGTCGGCCAGCGTCAACGCCCGGGCCAGCTCGCCCGGGCCCGGGACCGATCCGGTCTCGGTGAGCACGTCCACGATGCCGCGCAGGAGCTGCGACAGAATCACCCCCGAGTTCCCCCGGGCCCCCATCAGCGAGCCATGGGCGATGGCCTTGCAGGTGGCAGCCATATCCGGTTGATCGAGGTCGGACAACTCGGCCATCACCGATTCGAGGGTGAGGGCCATATTGGTGCCGGTGTCCCCATCGGGGACGGGGAAGACATTGAGCCGGTTGATAACCTCCTGATGCGAGCGGAGAGCATCCCGGTACGTCCCGATGACCTGGCCAAGTGCGGCTGCTTCGAGTGTGTCGAGGACCCCCATGGCCCGGATGCTAACCTTTACCGCGTTCCCTGAGGTTTTTGAGAGGAAGTCGACGCGTCATGGCAGCGGTGTGTGAGGTCTGCGGCAAGAAGCCGTCGTTCGGAATGAACATCAGTCACTCCCACCGGCGCACCAAGCGTCGTTGGGATCCCAATATCCAGAGGGTCCGTGCCGTCGTCAACGGGTCGCCCAAGCGTCTTCAGGTCTGCACGTCGTGCATCCGGTCGGGCAAGGTCACCAAGCGCCCGATCCGCAACATCCCCGCCTGAACCCGGCTCGCGCCCCCCAGTAGTTGGCCGGGTCTCAGACCCGGGCGGTGTCCTTGCGGAAGCGCCAGATGGCGCCGCCGGCAAAGATCGCCAGCCAGACCAACACGTTGACCACACATGACCAGGTGATGCCCCCACCATCGCACCGCCGGCCACGTGATGCCATCATCTCATCTCTCAGGACTTTCCAAGGTAAATCAAGGCTGATTCCAAGGTAGGCAGCCTCAAATTGCGCCTGTTCCGCTTGCCGGTTGGACGATCCACCGGTTCGACGTAGCGCCATTGTCACGACGCGATCCGAGGAGGGCCCGTGGGGCCGAGCCGCAACCGATTGTTCACGAAGCGACGAATCATCGTCGGCGCGGTCGCCGTGGCCGTCATCGGCGGAGGCGCCGGGACGTGGTTTGCCACCCGGTCATCTGCCACCACCACCCCCACCATCACCACCACCAATCAGGTCACAACCGTATCCACCGGGACGATCGTCCAGACCGTTTCGTCGACCGGCACCATCGAGCCGTCGAGCCAGGCCAACCTCTCCTTTGCCGTCACCGGACGGGTCACCGCCGTCAATGTCACCGCCGGCCAGACAGTGGCTGTCGGCCAATCCTTGGCCACCGTCGATCCGACAGTACTGACGGCGACAGTGGCCCAAACCCAGGCCACTGTCGCTGCCGACCAGTCCAAGCTGACCACGGACCAGGCAGGTGGAGCGTCGAGTACCCAGATTGCCGCTGATCAGGCAGCCGTCGTGTCGTCCCAGGCCCAGCTCACCTCCGCCCAGGAGTCACTGGCCGGCGCCACCCTGACCTCGACCATCGTCGGGACTGTCGCGTCGGTCAACCTTTCGGTCGGACAGCAGGTGTCCGGCAGCGGGTCGTCCTCGACTGGCGGGTCGAGCACCGGGTCGAGCGGCACCTCGAGCTCCGCCACCAGGGGCGGCGGATCGTCACTGTCAACTACGCCCGCTTCCTCCTCGACCTCGAGTTCGACCACCCAGTTCGTCATCGTCAGCACCGGCTCCTACATCGTGAACGCCACGGTGGACGACACCGAAGTGAGCGAGATCAAGATCGGCGACCAGGCGGTGATCACGCCCAGTGGGGCCACGACCAGCGCCTACGGAACTGTCGGATCGATCGGCCTGCTGGCCACCTCCAGCTCGGGTGTGGCCTCGTTCCCGGTGGTGATCAATGTCACCGGGAGCCCGACCGGCCTCTTCGGGGGTGCCACTGCCAGTATCGCCATCACCGTCAAGGATCTACAAGGGGTGGTCGTGGTGCCCACCGCAGGCATCCATTATTCGGGCAATGCCACCACCGTCAACGTGATCTCGAGTGGGTCCACCACCTCGCGGACGGTGACTGTCGGATCGGCGTCAGGGGGCAACACCCAGATCGTCAGTGGTCTGGCGGTGGGTGACCGGATCGTGGTGCCGGTGGTCACCATCAAGGGGTTCAACGGCAGTGGCACCCGAACTCGCACCGGAACCGGCTTCAGTGGAGGGGGTGGCGCTGGTGGCTTCAGCGGTGGCGGTGGCTTCAGCGGGGGTGGCACCGGGGCCGGTGGCTTCAGTGGTGGTGGCGGATGACCGTGGAGGGTCCCATCAGTCTCGGGCTCGACGACACCCAGCCGGTACGGATCGACGACACCCAGCCGGTACGGATCGACGACACCGGCACCTATCCGGCCTACTCGGCCCCGGTGATCGACATCGAGGACGTTCACAAGCTCTACCGGACCGGTTCCTTGGAGGTGGCGGCCCTCCGCGGTGTGTCGTTGACCATTGCGGCCGGGGAGTACGTGGCCCTCATGGGTCCATCGGGCTCAGGCAAGTCGACCCTCATGCACATCCTCGGATGTCTCGACGTTCCTACCAGCGGCAGCTACCGACTGGCCGGCGAAGACGTCTCGGCCATGACTGAAATCGAACTGGCCGAAGTGCGGAACCGACGTATCGGGTTCGTGTTCCAACAGTTCAACCTGTTGGCCTCGTTGCCGGCGTGGCGCAATGTGGAGCTTCCGCTGGTCTACGCCGGTGTCGATCGCTCGACCCGCAAGCAGAGAGCGCTGGCCGCTCTGGACCGGGTGGGCATGGGTGACCGCGTCGAGCATCGCCCCGGTGAGCTCTCAGGCGGACAGCAGCAGCGGGTGGCTCTGGCCCGCGCGGTTGTCAGCGATCCGGCCCTCATTCTGGCCGACGAGCCCACCGGCAACCTCGACTCGGCATCGGCCCGTGAGGTACTCGACCTGCTTGCCGAGCTCCACGACTCGGGACGGACGGTGGTGTTGATCACCCACGACGCCGAGGTGGCCGAGACGACCTCCAGAACCCTCCGCATCCGGGACGGGCAGATCCTCGGCGCCTCGTCGGCGTCAGTAACAGGGGGTGTGACGTGAACCTGGTTGAAACCTTCCGCACCGGCCTGGAGGCCGTCGTCTCTCATCGCTTGCGTTCATCGCTGACCGTCCTGGGGATCATGATCGGTATCACCGCGGTGATTCTCACCGTCGGCCTCGGGGAGGGCGCCCAGCAACAGGTCGGCTCGGAGATCTCCTCGCTCGGTGCCAACCTGCTCATCGTGTCGCCGGGCAGCTCCACCTCGTCAGCGGGGATACGGGGAGGATCGGGATCGGCGTCCACTCTCACCGTCGCCAATTCCGATGTACTGGCCTCGAAGACGGTAGCTCCCGACATCGCAGGGGTGGCCCCTGTGGTCTCCGCCTCGGAATCGCTGACGGAGGGGACCACCAACTGGACGACCACCGTGGTCGGGTCCAACGCTTCGTGGCTGACCGTGCGAGGGAGAACCATGGCCGAGGGCCGGTTCATCTCGGGCCACGACGTGCAGACCCACGCCGCCGTGGTCGTGCTGGCCCCAACCACGGCCTCGGAGCTCTTCGGTGGCCGGGACCCGGTGGGGCAGACCGTCGACGTGGCCGGGACCCCCATGTCGGTGATCGGCGTACTGACCGCCGAGGGTTCTTCGGCGACCAGCAACGTCGACGATCAGGCAATCATCCCCATGACCACCGCGGCCACCCGGATCATCGGCAGCACCAGCCGGAACCAACTGAGCTCGATCTATATCGAGGCGACCGGCTCGAAGACGCTTTCGGCCGCATACCAGGAGACCGACAGGGCACTGCTCAATCTCCACGGAATCACTACCGCCACGGGTGCTGACTTCACCATCACCAGTCAGCAGTCCCTCCTGGCCACGGCTACCTCGGTGGACAAGACCCTGACCGTGCTGCTGGCCGGGATCGCGGGAATCTCCCTATTGGTGGGGGGAATCGGCGTGATGAACATCATGCTGGTGTCGGTCACCGAGCGGATCCGGGAGATCGGGTTGCGCAAGGCACTGGGTGCCACACCCCGGGTCATCAGGCGCCAGTTTCTGGTGGAGGCCTCGGTCCTCGGTCTGGTCGGAGGGATGCTCGGGGCCATCCTAGTGGTGCCGCGCAGAAGTTCTTTGAACGTGGCTCATGCAGCGACCTTGGCGTCGTAGACCCACTTGAACGGCTTGGCCGTTTCACCGTGGTGCTC
>Ga0208079_1000139_pt1 | contig 40896 bp, 33 predicted proteins | sample NGESurdeep092012_5_FD_184474 | JGI IMG/M metagenome (GOLD analysis project Ga0208079, IMG submission 184474) | Arctic peat soil microbial communities from Barrow, Alaska - NGEE Surface sample 210-2 deep-092012 (SPAdes) | ecosystem: Environmental > Terrestrial > Soil > Wetlands > Peat ... | reverse complement strand
AGAGGGGAGTGCAGGTGATAAAGTTTCAAATATGATGATTAAGATTCTACCATTTAGGACTGGGGGTGTTTCCATCCTGAAACAATAATGTAAAAGTACTTTTTGACTTCTTGGGGATGACTCATATATTTCAGCATATCAATGAATTGCCCCCTCTTTACGAAGTAGAGAGGGGGTTAGGGGGGTGAGTATTAAAAAGCTGAGATGAAAAGATGTGTATAGAGGGTAGAGGGGGGAAGTGGGGCAAAAAACTTTGTGTAAATCCTCTGTGACCTTTGTGGTTAATGGATTTCAGCTTTTTCAACAACTCCTTCTCTTTAACCCTAAACCCAATATACATGTAGCCTTAAACCAGTATTTTTGTTGTAAGGTTCGTAATACTTGTCTTTATAGCATCAAAAGGATTTCCTTTTTCAGCATTGTCCTGCTCTACTATCATATATTTCATTCCTGCTTTCTTTTTTGCGGCCAGAATTCTCTTGAAATCTATAACACCTGCTCCAACGGGTGCAAAATCGTTACTGGCGGTTTTGAAAAATGGAGCTTCTTTGGTATACATATCCTTCATATGGAATAGCTGGAACCTTCCAGGGTATTTCTTGAAAAGTTTAACTGGGTCCTGCCCGGCTTTTGTAGTCCAGAACAGATCAAGTTCCATTGTCATCAGGTCCTTGTCCATCTCTTTGAGAAAAATATCGAAATAGGGAACTTTGCCTTCTACTGTGTCGAATTCGAAATTATGATTATGATATCCGAACTGTACACCATTCTCTTTCATAATCTTAGCAACTTTGTTCCATTCGGCAACCATCTTCTGATAACCTGAAACCGATTTACGATCTTCATCAACGATATATGGCTGCATACAATATTTGGCACCAAGATTGGCATGGTCTTCAGCCATTTTCTTAGCTTCGTCAGTTGTGATGCCCTTTGGGTTTACACCTGCATGACTACTAAGTATTTCCATACCCAGGTCATTTACAATCTTTTTAAATTCAACAGGTAAATACCCGTAAAATTTCCCGTCTTTATAATCGGCAAGTTCTACATATTTAAATCCGATATCAGAAACCTTTTTCAAGGAACCGGGAGCATCTTTTCCCATGGCATTGCGTATGGTATATAACTGCAGTCCAATTCCGAAAGTCTTTAGATCAGCAACAGCTTTATCTGACGAGGGTATTCCGGAAGTTTTCCAGTTACTTTTTGAAAGGACTATTGCTCCCAGTGCTCCTGTTGCAGAGAGTCTTAGAAATTCCCTTCTTGATTGTTTTGTTTTCATGGCTTTGAAAATAAATATTTGTATTTAGAAATCTATAAATCAAAAAAATTATAAAAAATGAAGTAATAAAAGTAATACATTGCCTTTAAATTACAGAAGATAACTCTTAATTTATCATAAAAACTGACGTAATTAAGTTAAAATAACCTAAATGGGAGAAGGAGATTCCTCGCTGACGCTCGGAATGACATGGTAGTTAGGTGGTTATGGAGGGAAGAAGCGGCGATTCTCCTAACCAATTGTCGTTTAAGTCAAGAATTCATCTGCAAATCGACGCTTCTGCCCTCCTGTGCTCCTCAAGGACACTGTCATCCCGAGCGCCAGTGAGGGATCTCCCACTCATCATCTGAAGTTAGTCTGCAGGATTAGTAAAAAGAAAAAAGTGAATAAAAGAAAAAATGAGTTCATAATTCGAAATTCATTTGTTCTTTATTCAATTGTTCAAAAAATTGTACTTATTTGCCTGAATTATTGAAAAAAGAGATGAACGAACTAATTCTGACTTCAGACGGCTCCCATACTATTTATGTTCCTGAATTAAATGAACACTATCATTCAGTACACGGAGCTGTACAGGAATCTTCTCATATTTTCATCAGGAACGGTTTTGTAGTATGCAAAGCCGATCCTCTATCGATCTTTGAAGTTGGATTTGGTACAGGATTGAATGCGCTTCTTACAGCCGTAATCTGCTCTTCAGGAAACAGAGAAGTAAATTATACAACCATTGAAAAATATCCTCTTGATAATTATATCATAAGTTCCTTAAATCATCATCAGTTTGCAGGTGAAAAAGGAAAGGAAATTTTCAATATGATACACTCTTCACCCTGGAATATCAGTATTAATATCTGTAAAAACTTCAACCTGAAAAAAATTGAATCCGATCTTACTAAAGAACAGGTTCCAGGCAGATATGATCTCATATATTTTGACGCATTTGGTCCTGATAAACAACCGGAGATGTGGACCAGAGAGATATTTAAAGGGATATCATCAGTTACAAATAAAAATGGTATTTTTGTAACCTATTCTGCAAAAGGTGATGTGAAAAGAAATCTTAAAGCCTGTGGCTTTGATGTTACCCTGATTCCCGGACCTCCCGGAAAAAGACAAATGATCAGGGCAGTGAAAATTTGAAATTTTATTTTTCCATGGCTTTTTTGCTTTACCTAAAGTATTATCTTAGCGGAAATTTTAAATCTAAAATCAATATTTATGAAAATCAAAGGAATAATTGTAATTTCTGGCATAATTGCCTTGTTACTTGGTTCATGTTCTACAGGTTCTGTAAAGAACGCTAAACTTGTTACAGAAAATGATACACTCTCTTATGCGATAGGAGCAAATCTTTATACTCAGCTGAGCAGGGACAGCATTTTTCTTAATCCTCTAGTTTTTGCCAAATCATTAATGGATTCAAAAACCGGAAAACCTGTATTGAAAGAATCTGAAATTCAGAGCTTTATCACAAGGTTTTCAGCCAAAATGCAGGAGACACAAATGAAAAAACAGCAGGAATCATTGGGAAAAAAGGCTGAAGAAAATAAGATTACCTATAAAAATAATATTGCCAAGGGCGATTCTTTCCTTCAGAAAAACAAAGAAAGAAAAGGGGTTGTTGTTACCCCAAGCGGTCTCCAGTATGAGATAATTAAAATGGGAACCGGTCCAAAACCGACTGCTCAGAATACAGTAAAAGTTCATTATGTCGGAACTCTTATAGACGGTACAGAATTTGACTCATCAGTAAAAAGAAATGAACCTGCAACTTTCCCGGTAACTGGTGTTATACCTGGCTGGACAGAAGCTTTACAGCTTATGCCGGTTGGCTCAAAATTTAAACTCTACCTTCCCGCATCAATCGCTTATGGCCCAACTGGTGCAGGTGAAGTTATCAAACCATATTCAACTCTTGTTTTCGAAGTTGAACTTCTTGAAATTGTAAAATAACATGACCACGGCAGAAATACAAACTCCAAAAGGGACCATGAAAGTCAGCTTCTTTGAAGTTGATGCTCCTGGTACCGTGGAGAATTTTATCACGCTTGCAAAAAAAGGATTCTACGACGGGCTTGCTTTTCACAGGGTTATTCCGGATTTTGTAATACAGGGAGGCTGTCCACTTTCTAAAGACATGAGTGATCCTCGTGTAGGGACAGGTGGCCCCGGTTACAAGATTAAATGCGAATTGACAGGTGATAATCAATACCACGACAGAGGTGTTCTTTCCATGGCCCACGCCGGGAGAAATACCGGAGGATCACAGTTCTTTATCTGCCATAGCCGTACCAATACAAAACACCTCGACAGACAGCATACCTGTTTCGGAAAAGTGTTTGAAGGTCTTGATGTTATTGACAAAATACGTCAGGGTGACAAAATAGAAAAAATAATTATTCACGAAGATTAAATTACAATGGCATTTGAAATCACGGGAAAAGTAATCGACATCTCTCCTGTAAATCAGGTAAGTGATAAATTTAAAAAACGTGAGTTTGTCATAGAGAAAAAGGAAACCGGTGGCGCAGCTGTGTTTATCGACTACGTCAAATTCCAGCTGGTACAGGATAAGTGTGACCTTATTAATGAGTCGTTTTTGAATGAAGACGTAAAGATATGGTTCAACCTCAAGGGCAACAAATGGGAACGTGACGGAAAAATTAATTACTTTACCAATCTTGATGCCTGGAAGATAGAAAAAACTTCTTCACCCGGCAGAGATCAGAATATTCCCACTCATACCACACTTGAGGATATTCCTCCTGAAAATGACGAACTAAGCGATTTGCCATTCTAAAAAATGACTTTTATAAGGCTGTCTCAATACCGGACAGCCTTTTTAAATTACTGGATTCGTATGAAAACCAAATGCTTTTTAATATTCGTGATTGGCTTGTTTTATCTGAATAGCCAGTCTCAGGTCTTAACAGAACCAGATCCTATAAATTCGCATCAGACAATCCTTCCTTATAACAGGATTATCAAACCTGCTGGTATTCAGATTTATTTCGGCAACAAATCTTCTGAGAATCATTCGCTCGATGCTGCCCTTTCACCCGACAGGAAATGGCTGGCTGTTGAAGAAAGATATAGTATTGTCTTTATAAGTACTGCTGATAAACAGGTAAGATTCATTCTCAACAACGATGCTCATGGAGATCACATTGGTGGAATGAACACCTATTCAGGTATAACATGGCACAATGGTAAGGATGGTACTGAGGTATGGTGGAGTTCAATTATCAAGGGCAATCGCTCTTATGTTGTTTCAGCCAAATGGGATGGTATTAAAGCAGAATTCGGAAGGATGATAGAATATAAAACACAACCCCCTGCAAGATTAGCTTTGCCAAATGAAATTCTGATAACAAAAGAAGCTTTAAAGGAGTACCTATATGTTGTTCTTAATGGAAATAATAAGGTAATTAAGCAAGACTTCCTCACAGGTGACACAATATGGGCAACAGACCCCGGGGTAGCTCCTTACGGTCTTACGTTGGCTTCAGGAAAACTTTATGTTACAAACTGGGCCGGGAGACATCCTCAAGCGGATGACAAGGAAATTGCCGGTATTCCCTGGGGTGAGGCAAGAGTTGATAACAAAACAGCAGGTGGCTCAACCCGTGAAGGTAGTGTAACTGTGATTGACCCCTCATCGGGAAAGATAATCAAAGAACTTGTTGTTGGTCTGCATCCGAATGAAATAAAATCTGACAAATCAGGAAAATTTGTCTATGTAACTAATTCCAACAGCGATAACATATCTGTAATAAATACAACCACTGGAGATATTTCTGAAACAATAAGTGTAAGATTGCAGCCTGCGATCAACCCATATTTTGGTGATTCCCCTAATTCCCTCAGTCTTTCGCCAGATGAAAAAACTCTGTACGTGACAAACGGTATGGACAATGCAATTGCAGTGATTAAACTCGGGAAAATGGCAAATGTTAAGGCTTCTGAAACCGACAGTAAAGTAATCGGATTTATCCCTACAGGAGCCTATCCTTCAGCTGTTTGCACAATTAATACTGGGTATTTGTACGTTTGTAATCTTGAAGCTATTGGCGCCAGGATAGCTCTGCCAAACAAAGACACAAAAAACCTTGTTTACAACTCACATAATATGCTGGCATCCATATCAGTAATAAGGGTTCCTGACACAAAAACTCTTAAAGCCTATACTGATACGGTAATTGCCGTCAACGACCTTTCAAGAGCTTTAACCGCCAGAGAAAAACCAAGGGAATCTGTAAAGCCAAAGCCGGTGCCGGATAGGATTGGGGAACCTTCAGTATTTAAACATGTACTATATATTATTAAGGAAAACAGAACTTATGACCAGGTTCTCGGAGATATGAAACAGGGATATGGAGATCCGGGTTTATGTATTTATGGAAAAGAAATTACACCGAATATCCACAAATTAGCCGAAGAATTCATGCTCATGGATAATTTTTATGTATCTGGAAAATGTTCGGCAGAGGGGCACATGTGGTGTGACGCATCTATTGTGACCGATTATATTGAAAAAAATATGAGAGCATGGTTCAGAAGTTATCCTCATGTTCTGGCTGATGCACTTGTTTATGCACCAACCGGGTTTTTGTGGGATAATGCATTGAGAAAAGGGAAATCAGTGAGAATATATGGTGAGGCTTCGGTTCCGGTTATGGATAAAAGCCTGAGATGGGCTGATATTTATAAAAAATATATTAACGGAGAACAGGTCGAATTTACTAACTATACAACGATTGAACCGGTAAAGAAAATACTCAGTCAGACTTATCCGTCATTTGGCAATCATGAGTTTTCTGATGTTATGAGAGCTGATGCATTGATCAAAGACCTGAATACCTATGAAGCTGCTCCTGGTGATGAGCTCCCAGAACTTTTGGTTATAGCCCTCCCGAATGATCATACCGCAGGAATCCGCCCAGGCAGTCCAACGCCAAGGGCTATGGTAGCTGATAACGATCTGGCACTGGGAAGAATTGTCGAGGCTTTTTCTAAAAGCAGATTCTGGGAAAACACTGTAATTTTTGTAGTTGAAGATGACTCACAGAGCGGTTGGGATCACGTTTCAGCCTATCGTACAGTTAGTATGGTTATCAGTCCATATTCAAGATTAAAAAATGTAAATCACACATATTACACTCAGCCTTCAATGGTCAGGACAATCGAGCAGATACTTGGTCTTCCGCCAATGAACATACAGGATGCTATCGCAAATCCTATGACAGAATGCTTTGGCACCAATCCAGATATGACACCCTATAAGGCACTGCCAAATAATATTCCTATTGATGAGATGACCCCGTCACTTTCTTCTCTTAGTGGAAAAGCATTGCACTTTGCTAAGAAAAGTATGTTGCCCGAATATGACGGAGTTGATACGGGCAATGATGACCAGCTAAACAGGATCCTCTGGTTTGCAGCAAAAGGAAATACGCCTTATCCTGCAAAATTTGCAGGGTTGGAAAGTGACAAAGAAGATTTCTAGAAATAATATGCAATTAATGAACAACCCTTTATTTCAAGAATGGAATACCCCTTTTGGTACTCCGCCTTTTAATCTTATTGAGATAAAACATTATAAGCCTGCTATTGAAGAGGCAATTAAGCTGGCATCGGAGGAGATAGATGGAATAGCAGATAATGCTGAACCTCCTGACTTTGAAAATACCGTAGCTGCTCTCGACATGACTGGGGAGGCTCTCGGAAGAATTACCTCTGTACTTTTTAATCTTAACAGTGCCGAAACAGGTAAAGCTCTTCAGGAAGTTGCCCAGGAGGTTTCACCCCTGCTTACACGTTTCTCAAATGATATCACACTCAATGATAGGCTCTTTCAAAGGATCAGGATTGTGTTTGAATCAAAAGAAACTGCTGGACTCACAACAGAACAAAAGATCCTAACAGAAAGAAATTTCAGAAATTTCAAGCTTGGCGGAGCTGCCCTGAAGGAAGATGATAAAAAAAGGTTCAGAGTAATTTCAGAGGAGCTGTCTACCCTCTCTTTAAAATTTGAAGAGAATATCCTTGAAGAGACAAATTCTTTTGAACTGCATCTTAAGGAGAGGAATGATCTTGCCGGGCTGCCTGACAGTTTGATTGAAATGGCAGCTATTGAGGCTGAAAGGAGAAAAAAACAAGGATGGATCTTTACACTTCATTTTCCAAGCTATGTGCCATTTATGCAGTACTCCGACAGAAGAGACCTTCGTGAAAAGATGCTGAAAGCGTACTCTTCCCGGGCATTCCGGAGAAATGAATTTGACAACAGTCAGAACGCCAATAAAATTGCAAACCTCCGTCTTGAAATAGCCAATTTACTTGGATTCGGCACCTTTGCTGAAATGATCTTAGGCGACCGGATGGCTGACAGTCCCCAGAAAGTCGAAAATTTTCTTGAAGAACTTTATCAGGCTTCAAAAAAGGCTGCTCTGAGGGACTTTGGACAAATAAGAAGTTTTGCTGAAAGGTTGGGACATTCAGGTCCAATTGAGAGGTATGATTGGGCCTACTTTTCGGAGAAACTTAAAAAACAGCTGTATAGTATTGATGATGAAATACTAAAGCCATATTTCCGTCTTGAAAAGGTTGAAGCTGCAATACTTGGTCTGGCTTCATCACTTTATGGTATCCGGTTTGTAAGAAATAAAAATATTCCGGTTTATAATCCTGAAGTAAAGACTTTTGAAGTATACGACCACGATGACACCTTTCTTTCAATTCTGTATATTGATTACCACCCTCGCCCAGGTAAAAACGGAGGAGCCTGGATGACCAGTTACAGGGATCAGAAGAATGAGCACGGAAATGATGTAAGACCTTTAATATCAATAGTAGCCAACTTTACCAGGCCATCCGATACTAGACCTTCGCTTCTCTCCTTTAATCAGCTGACAACTTTTCTTCATGAGTTTGGACATTCACTCCACGGTATGCTTACTAAATGCACCTATGAGAGTCTTTCGGGTACAAATGTTGCGCGCGACTTTGTTGAATTGCCATCTCAGTTTATGGAGAATTTTGCTTTCGAAAAGGAGTGGCTTGATACATGGGCAACACATTATCTGACAGAGGAAATAATTCCGGATGAAATTGTCAGCAAAATTAAAGAGGCTTCGACCTTTAATGAGGGCTATGCGTGTTACAGGCAGTTAGGATTCGCCTTTCTCGACATGGCCTGGCATACTATAACAAAACCCGTTGACAGGAATATATCTGATTTTGAATCAGAAGCGTTGGCTAAGACCGAATTGTTTCCAGCGATTGAAGGTTTAAATATGAGCGTCTCTTTCGGACATATTTTCGGAGGCGGATATGCTGCCGGATATTATGGTTATAAATGGGCAGAAGTTCTTGATGCTGATGCTTTCGGGCTGTTCAGTGAAAACGGAATATTCAACAGGGAAACTGCAGAGTCATTCAGGAAAAACATCCTGGAAAAAGGGGGCACTGAAAAACCACATGATCTTTATTTGAAATTCAGAGGAAAGGAACCTTCAATAGATGCGCTTCTTATAAGGAGCGGACTCAGATAATCAACTTACCGGTTGGTTAGTAAGTTCCCAGTTTGTATACTAATCTTTTCAGCTCGATTTCTGCGGTTTTAGCTGCGTACTGAAGGTTTACGAACATATATCCTGCTGATTCAAAACTGTCCTGTGCGGCTTTAACATCCAGAATTGTTGCTTCATTTAGCCTGAATTTCTGCACAACAATACTGACCAGCCTTTTGGCATCACTATAACTTTTCTGTTGCGAATCCAACTGCTGCAGGGTACTTTCGTATGATAGATATGTTTTTATTGCATCTGCTTTAAGTGAAAGAAGTAAACTCTCCTTTTGCAGCTTTGCATTCTGTACATTGTAATAAGCAATATGTTGTTGGGTTTTATAGATATTGCCGTTAAAAATCGGAACCTGCAGAGTTGCTCCGACGGTCGGCCCATAGTTCTGGGTGAACAAATTAAACCCTGCAGAACTGCTGCTGTAAGTAAGATTATAACCTGTGCTGAGTCGTACTGAAGGATACCGCTGTGCACGTTGTTCCTTTACAATTTGCTGGTTTATCTTAATTTGCTGATCAGCTGAAAGATACTGCGGGTTATTTTCCAGATAATTTATAATGGAATCCCGCCTGATGGTTTTATCAATTAATATCGTGTCACTGATGGCAATTGAAAAAAATTGCTTTACTCCCATCAATTGAAGCAAACTGGTTTTGTCCTGTTCTATTATGAGTTCCTGACCTTTCAGGTTTTGACTGGCCAGATTCAGATCCATCTGAGCCTGTAAAAGATCTGCATCATTAGCCATGCCTACTTTGTATCGCTCTTTGACAATATCGAGTTTTTTTGAAGAAACATCAAGTAAACTATTAATAATGTTAAGGTAACTCTGTTGCCTTAATATATCATAATATGTTTCCATTACTACAGCAATTGTTGTTTGTATCTGCAGATTTAGCTGCAATTCGCTCTGCCTCTCAAGAAGATTTAATCTTCCTTTTATTGCTATAGCTTTAAATCCGTTAAACAGTAATATACTGGCTGTTAAGCCGGCATTATAAGAATTGCTGTTCACATTTTTCTGGTTGATATTTATACCACTGCTTGTCTTTTGTTTCAGATTTAAGACAGATTTATTGTCAGCTGCAGATCCATTGAGTGAAGGTAATCCGCCGGCCATTCCATATGTATTACCAACCTTACTGATATCTGTATTGATCCTGGCGATCCGGATATCAAAATTACTGCTGAGCGCAGAATCAATTGCATTTGTCAGAGTGATTGGAACCTGCGCTATTGCAACACAAGGAAATAACAAAAAAATATAAAAGAAAAGCTTTCTCATTTATAATCGCAATTACAGATTAATGGTCTTGATTATTAACTTCCTCCGGATTTGTTACATGCTTGCTGGATATGTAAGTATATACAGAAGGTATAACAAACAGGGTAAGGATTAAAGAGAACATTATTCCGCCTACTACCACAACGCCAAGCGGAATACGGCTTGTGGCAGCTGAACCCAGGCTCAGAGCAATAGGGAGAGCGCCCAATGATGTTGCAAGGCTGGTCATAAGTATTGGCCTGAGCCTCTGAGTAGCTGCCTCCACAACAGCCTGTTTGATCGGAATCCCCTGTATTTTTTTCTTATTCGCGAACTCTACAATAAGTATACCATTCTTGGTGACTAGTCCAATGAGCATAATCATGCCGATCTCTGAAAATATATTAATTGTCTGATGGAAAATCCAGAGACTTAAAACAGCTCCGGCTATTGCCAGCGGCACTGTTAACATGATCGTAAACGGATCTTTAAAACTTTCAAACTGAGCTGCCAGAACGAGATAAATCAATATCAGGGCAAGACCAAAAGCGAAAGCTGTATTGGAAGAACTTTCCGAATAATCGCGCGATGGTCCGCTTAATGAAGTCTGGAAAGTATTGTCCAGAACACTCCCTGCAATAGTCTGCATTGCTTTTACACCGTCACCTACTGTTTTCCCAGGAGAAAGGGAAGCAGAGAATGTGGCTGCTTTGTAACGATTAAAATGGAAAAGTGCCGGAGGTATAGCATTAGGTACAATTTTTACAACGGTGGCAAGTGAGATATATACTCCTTTATTATTACGTACGTATAATTTCAGGATATCTGTCGGTTCCTGCCTGTCCTTCAACCTTACCTGACCAATTATCTGATATTGTTTGCCATTCATAATGAAATAATCGAGTCGTCTTCCGCTGAAAGCGCTGAGGAGAACATCGTTAATTGCACTAACAGTCAGTCCTAAGTCGCGTGCTTTAATCCTGTCAATATAAATATCTGCTTCGGGTTTATTAAATTTCAGGTTTACATCAACATTCTGAAATGTTTTATCGCTCCGGGCAACTTCCAAAAATTTGGGAATGAAAGTCTTCAGTTTATCAAAATCAAGGTTTTGGATTACGAATTGTACAGGCAGCGCTCCCCGGGATGCTAACCCTACGGCAATGGTCTGTTCTTCTACTGGGAAGATACGAATATTATTAAACCTGGACATTTTTCCAGTTAGTTCAGTTGCGACCTGGGTCTGACTTTTCTTTCGTTCAGATACAGGTACCATTCCAAGTCTTCCTGCTGCACTGTTTATTCCGGTACTTCCGAATCCGGGAACAGCAAAAAAAGTAAAATCACGCTCAGGAATAGAATCGATAAGATAGTCTTCAAGTGATCGTGTTGAACTTGTCATTTGTGCAAAACTTGTCCCCTCCTGCCCGGTTACCTGAAACCGGATCATACCTTTATCCTCGAGAGGAGCAATTTCGCTCTGCAATGATCTTCCTATAAAAAAAACTATCAGCAGACAAACTGTTACTATCAGCCATGCAATCCACCTATGGTTAACAAATCTCTCCAGAATATTCTTATATCCGCTTTCCATACCACTAAAGAAAGGTTCTGTTTTAAGATAGAACTTGCTGTGCTGAGCGCTTTTCCTGCTCAATACCACATTTAAAACAGGAGTTAAGGTAAGGGAAACAAATGATGAAACTAAAACCGCTCCTGCCAGAACAATACCAAACTCGCGAAAAAGACTACCGACAAAACCCTGTAAGAAAACCACAGGAAGAAAAACAATTGCAAGAGTAACAGATGTTGAAAGAACCACGAAAAATATCTCTTTACTTCCTTCCACTGCAGCCTGACGTATAGGCATCCCTCGTTCAAACTTCCTGAAAATATTTTCAGTTACAACAATCCCGTCATCAACCACCAATCCCGTCGCTAGAACAATAGCCAGGAGAGTGAGAATATTTATAGAAAACCCGAAAAGGTACATAATAAAGAAGGTGGACATCAGTGAGATTGGAATATCTATCAGAGGTCGAAGAGCAATAAGCCAGCTCCGGAAGAATAAAAAGATAACCAGAATAACCAGTGATAATGCAATAGCAAGGGTTTGTTTTACCTCTGTTAATGATTTTCGGACATTATTAGTATTATCTATTAGGGTAGTAAAGACAATATCTCCACCCTGTTGTGATTTTTTTACTTCTGCCAGTCTTTTGTTAAACTCATTTGATATATTTATGTAATTGGCACCTGGCTGCGGTACAATAGCTATCCCTATTGCACTTACTCCGTTCAGATGCCAGCTTTGTTCATATTGTTCCGGTCCAAGTTCAACTTTCGCTATATCGCTTAGTCTGACAATTCCAAGTGAATCTTCCCGTATTATCAAATTTCTGAAATCATTTTCTGTGCTTAACCTGCCTAATGCATTGATTGTTAACTCCGTCTTGTTTCCATACAACTTTCCTGAGGGTATTTCTACGTTTTCATTTAAGAGAACCGATGAAACATCACTGAATGCAACTTTATAGGAATTCATTTTATCGGGATCAAACCAGATACGCATAGAAGGTCGTTTTTGTCCAACAATATTTACTGAGGACACTTCAGGAATAGTCTGGAATTTATTCTGGAGTATGTTTTCAGCATAATCGCTTAGTTCCATCAGACCTTTAGTTGAGCTCTGGACTGCCATTAAAATAATGAAATCGCTGTTGGCATCAGATTTTGTTACCACAGGTGGGGCATCGATGTCCTGCGGCAGATTACGTCCGGCCTGACCAACCTTATCACGAACATCATTTGCCGCGGTTTCAAGATCGGAACCCAGATTAAACTCAACTGAAATATTACTGCTTCCAACAGAACTTGATGAAGTGATGGTTCGGATACCCGGAATCCCGTTTATGACTTTTTCCAATGGTTCGGTAATCTGACTTTCAATAACATCCGCGCTGGCGCCTACATATGAAGTTGATACCGAAATTACAGGTGGATCAATAGCCGGATATTCACGGACACCCAAAAAATAGTATCCTATAAGGCCAAACAGGATAATGAACAGACTCATGACCGTTGCCAGTACCGGCCTTTTAAGCGATAATTCCGAAATATTCATTTTGAAACCAGATTAGAGTCAGCGGAAGCTTTGATTAATTCTGTCTTTACAGCTCTGATTTTCACCAGTGTATTAGGCCGAACAAAAAGCACACCACTTACAACAATTGTATCTCCTTCTTTTACACCGCCGGAAAGTTGAACCAAATCAGCATTTCGTGTCCCCGTCTCAACATTTGCGAATACAGCTTTGCTTTTTCTGATTATGACAACCTGATTGGAAGTAGCATCAGGAATAAGTGCATTTGAAGGCACTAAGATTCCTTCCTCATCTTTGGTAAGTAATACTTTAACAAATGACCCCGGACTAATTTTTCCACTATTTAACCTGGCTCTGGCTTTTATGTTTCGAGTTGCAGAATTAATCTGTGGTTCAATAGCACTTATTACTGCAGGTAGCTTATCCTCAGATTCATTTGTCTGGATGAATACGGTGTTCCCTACCCTGGCCATATTTGCATAAAACTCCGGCAGGGTAAAATCTATCTTAATATTATCAGCTTCCTGAAGGGTACCTAATAAAGTTAGAGGTGTGACATAAGCGCCAGGACTAACCATTCTTAATCCAAGTTTTCCACTGAAGGCAGCTCTAACAACTGTTTTATCTATTTGTGCGTTAAGAACCTTAATATTTGCATTGATTGTATTTACCTGGCTTAATGCAGCATCATAATCTGCCTGATTAATACCATTAACAGTTAATAATTCTCTCAAACGTTGTTCGGTTTTAACTGCAAGGTCTAGCTGCACTTTTTGTTGTTCCAATTGTGCCTGAAGATCAGCATCGTTGATTTTCGCAAGAACAGTGCCTTTTTGCACAACAGCTCCATCAGGAATATTTAAATAGGTAAGCCTTCCGCTTATCTCCGGATGAAGTTCTATCATCTCCTCGGAAAGAGATTCACCGTTTACTTCAATGGTTGAAGGAAAATGAACCTTCTTTGCGACAATAACATCCACATTTACCTGGAGTTTATCTTTTGACTTTTCAGCTTTATGTTTGCATGAAATTAACCCGCATATTACAAGCAAAATAAAAATAGACCGGATATAATTCATAATTTATTGAAGATATAAAAAGGATAATATTTAACTAATAACAATAAAACTTAGACAATAGTTCAACAATTTTTATTCCAAATCACTCATTAAATTTCCAGCAGTTTTTCGTTTGTTTCAGAAATACTGACGAAAATCAGATTTTGCTGATTGGTGAACAAGAAGGAATCCTCAAAATTGTATTGTTCTGGAAGTACATAGACAAGGTGAAAACTTAAAAAATATATTATCTTTACAAAGTTCTGTTTGCTTCCATTTTATGTTTGTACTGCATTATTTATCAACATATTAACCTCAATAATATGATCCTCTTCTTTGAAGGCATCTCAAAAAATCTAATTGTAGTCGGCGCGGCAGAATACCTATCTGAAACGGATATCGGAAAACTTTCCTGGTTGTTTGCCAAAGCGAAACTTATCAAAAAAGACAAATTTAAAGGTTCTTTTGTCGGACCAAGAAAAGAAATGATAACCCCATGGAGCACCAATGCTGTTGAGATTACTCAGAACATGGGAATAAAAGGGATAAAGAGAATTGAGGAGTTTCATTCTACAGCTTCCAAAAATCCTCATTTTGATCCGATGCTCCAATCGCTGTACGAAGGATTGGATCAGACAATTTTTACCATTGACAAACTACCCGATCCGGTTCAATATATTGATAATATAAAACAGTATAATCTGAGTGAGGGACTGGCCCTTAATGCAGAGGAAATTAAATATCTTGAGAAGCTGAGCATATCAATAGGTCGAAAATTAACTGATAGTGAGGTTTTTGGCTTTTCTCAGGTCAATTCCGAACACTGTCGTCATAAAATCTTCAACGGGACATTTGTCATCGATGGAGCAGAACAGGAGGAAAATCTTTTTCAAATGATCAAATCAACAACTAAAAAGAATCCTAACAATGTAGTTTCAGCATATAAAGATAATTGCGCTTTTGTCCAGGGACCTGTTGTTGAACAATTTGCCCCCGGTACACAGGACAAACCTGATTATTTCAGTATAACCTACTATGAATCCGTTCTTTCAATAAAAGCAGAAACCCACAACTTTCCGACTACCGTTGAACCATTCAATGGAGCTTCAACCGGAACCGGAGGCGAGATAAGGGACCGTATTGCGGGAGGCAAGGGGGCATTCCCAATTGCCGGAACAGCTGTTTATATGACATCTTACCCTCGTCCCGATGGTGACAGACCATGGGAGAAAAAAACTCAGGAGAGACCCTGGCTTTATCAGACACCCGAAGATATTCTGATAAAAGCATCAAACGGTGCGAGTGACTTTGGAAATAAGTTCGGTCAACCACTCATCTGTGGTTCGGTGTTCACATTTGAGCATTTTGAGAATCTGAAAATGTACGGTTACGATAAGGTCATAATGCTTGCCGGAGGTATAGGCATTGGCAAAAAGAAAGACAGTGAGAAAGATATTCCCGAGAAAGGCGACCTTATTGTGTTACTGGGAGGTGACAACTACCGGATAGGCATGGGTGGAGGAGCGGTATCTTCGGTCGATACCGGGAAATTCGACACTTCAATTGAACTTAATGCTGTTCAGCGTGCCAATCCGGAGATGCAGAAAAGAGTCTATAATGCAATCAGAGCATTGAGTGAATCGGAAAATAATCCAATAGTTTCGATCCATGACCATGGCGCAGGGGGGCATCTAAATTGTCTGTCGGAACTTGTTGAGGCCACAGGTGGCATAATTGATATAAGTAAATTGCCTATAGGTGACCCTACACTCTCGGCAAGGGAAATAATCGGCAATGAGTCGCAGGAACGGATGGGGCTGATTATAAAAAAGTTTGATGTTGACACATTAAGGAATATAGCCGAAAGGGAAAGAGCACCATTCTATGTTATCGGTGAGGTGACAGGCGATATGCAGTTTACTCTTGAGAATCCTGTTACACATGAAAAGCCGATTGACCTGGCACTTACATCACTGTTCGGTGATCCGCCAAAAACGATTATGAATGATAAGATTGTCGAAAATGGGTACCGGAAACTCGAATACTCGATTCAGAGAATTGAAGAATATGCGGAGCAGGTTCTTCAGCTTGAAGAAGTAGCCTGCAAAGACTGGCTCACAAATAAAGTCGACAGATCTGTTACTGGGAGACTTGCAAAACAGCAGTGTGCCGGACCTCTCCAGTTACCATTGAATAACCTTGGGGCAATTACACTTGACTACAGGGGTAAAAAGGGAATGGCAACTTCAATCGGACATGCTCCCGCTGCCGGATTAGTAAACCCTGCTGCCGGTTCTGTATTGTCTATCGCCGAGGCTCTTACAAATATAATATGGGCTCCTCTTACAGGAAAATTGAAAAGCGTTTCTCTCTCTGCCAACTGGATGTGGCCTTGTAAAAATCGGGGTGAAGACGCAAGGCTCTTTTCAGCTGTTAAAGCTGCAAGCGATTTTGCAATAGCCCTTGGCATTAATATTCCAACCGGAAAAGACAGTCTTTCAATGACCCAGAAATACAGGGATCAGGTTGTATACTCTCCGGGTACAGTAATAATATCCGCTGCCGCTGAAATTAATGATATCAGGAAGATTGTTGAACCTGTAATAGTAAATGACCCATATACGAGCCTTTTGTATATTGACATGAGTCGTGACAGCTTTAAACCCGGAGGCAGCAGCTTTGCCCAGATTCTGAACCTTCTGGGCGACGAAGTTCCATTTGTTACTGACCCGGAATATTTCAAAGATGTCTTTGACACTGTACAGGATCTTATAATTAGTGGAAAGATCCTCTCAGGGCATGATATATCGGCAGGTGGAATGCTGACCACTCTTTTGGAAATGTGCTTCTCAAATACAGAAGGAGGAATTACAGTAAACCTTTCAGCAATGGATGAGAGTGACACTATAAAGATCCTCTTCAGTCAAAACCCCGGCTTAATAATTCAGGTTAAGAATGAAGATGAGGTAGCAGAGATGCTTCTTGAAAATGGCATAGCATATTTTTCTATTGGCCATCCGGTTAATGACAGGACATTGTTTGTAACAAACGGGAAAGACCTTTTCACATTTGATATAGATAAGCTTCGCGATAAATGGTTTCGCACCTCTTATCTTCTCGACAGGCGCCAGTGCGGTTCAGAACTTGCACTTGAACGGTTTCAGAATTATAAGAAACATGAATTGAATATCGAGCTTCTTGATTTTCCGGGAACTTTAAAATCGCTGGGAGTTACACCTGAAAGAAGAAAAAAATCCGGTATCAGGGCTGCAATAATCAGGGAAAAGGGGGTAAATGGTGACAGGGAGATGGCTTATGCTCTTTATCTGGCAGGGTTCGACGTGAAAGATGTTCACATGACAGACCTGATCTCCGGAAGAGAAACACTTGAAGATATCAGTATGATCGTTTTTGTCGGTGGCTTTTCAAATTCCGATGTTTTAGGATCAGCCAAAGGGTGGGCAGGTGCATTCAGATATAATGAAAAAGCACGCATCACACTTGAACAATTCTATCAAAGGACAGATACACTATCGCTAGGAGTATGTAACGGTTGTCAGCTAATGGTCGAACTCGATCTTCTATACCCGCATCATGAAGATAAACCAAAGTTATTATTGAATAAGTCGCATAAATTTGAATCCGGCTTTCTTGGAGTGAAGATTTTAGAGAATAACTCCGTGATGCTCGGAAACATGGCAAATATGGAGCTTGGAATATGGGTAGCACATGGCGAGGGACAATTCAGTCTTCCCTATGAGGAAAACGAGTACCGTATACCATTGAAATTCAGCAGGTCAACCTATCCTGCTAATCCAAATGGTTCGGATCGCGATGTTGCCGGATTATGTTCGGAGGATGGCCGCCATCTGGTAATGATGCCACACCTTGAACGGGCATATTTTCCATGGCAGTGCGGTTTTTACCCTGCCGACAGAAGAAATGACGATGTCACCCCATGGATAAAAGCCTTTGTTAATGCAAAGGAATGGATTAAAACTAACGGATAACCGGGGTAAAGAATACGGATAAGAGTTTTGAATTCTCCGTAACTGACGATTCTCCCTTCCTAATATCCCCTGGAACTATCTTCTCACTGATAATCTGAACATTGAAAAGTCCTGTATCCTGAATGTAAAGTGACCCCACAAAAGAATCAGCCCTGAAATAGGGATATATAACATCACTCGAGTTACGAATAATTTTATCACAACCAGGACGAACTTCAAATCTGTTTTCGAGAATGTTCAGTTTAACCGAATTGTCATATTTCAGATCAGTTGTGTCTTTCGTAGCACTTGACAACCAGACATTAAAACGTCCGGATTTCGACACGACAACATTCCATTCAGCGGTATTGCTTGAGGGATTAACCATATCATGGTAACAATCTGCCTTTTCAACTTTTAATGATATTGAACCATCCGATTGCTGCAATATCTTGTTCTGAACAACTTTAATTTTTGGCCCATTCCGGTCTCCTGAATTCTTGCATGAATAGAACCACATGATCCCCGTCAACATCAGTATCCAACAAATTTTCCTACCCATCTCCTAATTGATTTATTAGTTTAAGTCTTGTGCTAATAACGTGTTTAAAACAATTTCAGTATACGAATTGTTTGAAATGTCAAATTAAATCCTGAAAATTAGTGTTTAATAATTCGTTCCACATCCATAAAGAAACACAAAGGAACACAAAGAAGAGCACAAAACAACACAAAAGGGAAATTTGGGAATGTAGAATCTTAAAAGAATCACTTATAAGAAGATTAGCAGAAGAATCGTAGGCCAATATCAAAGCTTAGCAAGCTCTTTTATCGAACTGATATGATTGCTGCTATTTTTTTTTAGAGGTTTCATAATTAATGCTTCAGCTACAATCTCAGAAATATCAGCGACTCTGGTTTCTGTAACACCCGAGAAAGTCTTTTTACACAGAGGACATGCAGTTGCAAGGATGTCTGGGTTATTCCTGGTCAGTTCAATAGTGGTACCGAGAGCTATTTTCTTTTTATCCGCTGAGCTTATTTTCATGTTAGCAAGACTTCCACCACAGCAAAGTGAATTCCCATCTTCAAATTTACTTTTCTCAAGCCTGGCCACATAACGAAGTACATCTTTTGGTTCTTCATAGACACCCGATCCTCTTCCAAGTTCACAAGGGGAATGATAAACCACTTTCTTTCTTAAGAAATTCATTTTAAGCAATCCGTCATCGATAAGTCTCTTGATGAATTGTGTATGATGAAGCACTTCCACATCAAGATAATAACTCTCCTTAAACACTTTGTAACATATTGGGCATGAAGTAACAAGAGTACGGGCACCTGATTTCCAGATCATCTGCGAATTAAAGTTGATCAGTTCCCTGGCTTCCCTGTCCTGTCCGGCCAGCATTAAAGGCCGTCCGCAACATGCACCTCCCTGCTCATCAATAAAATTGTAGTTCAAACCCGAGGCTTTAAAGATCTTTACCATTGAATTCTTTATAGCAGGTGTCAGGTGGGTCATACACCCTGCAAAATACAGGACATCGGCTTTATTGGTATCATTCTCCTTAAGAAAACTAAAATTTGAAGTAGCAGAAGCTTTTTCTGCAATATCTGACTGTCTACTCCTGAAATAACCTTTATAAATATTTCTTATATCATTTTCAGCTTCTGCTTCTCTTCTCTGGATCATTCTTATCGGAGACAATTCGATTCCCACCGGACATTTCTGATCGCACCTGCCACACATCAGACAGTTATGGGCAATTTCAGAAACGTCATCATTATTGCGGATAGCTTTCATGAGGTAAGCTGACTGAATATTTCGAATACCAGCAGAAAAATTAAGCTGACAGGCATCTATGCAAATACCACAGGAAGAACAGGAAAAGGTCTGTACCTCGGTATATGTACCGGCTTTATCACCAGTCTTTATTCCTGAATTTCTCATAAAAATCAGGAATAACTCAGTGGGAATATGCATATATCGTGTTATCGGAAGAAGAATAAAAAAAGTTCCTAAAGAAAGTGAATATAGCCACCAGAATGGATATGCCATTTGTTGTGCCGGGAGGAAAGTTGCAAGCCAGTGTCCAAGAGATCCTGTAAGAAAACTCCCCGTACCGTAAGCGGCACTGGTGAAACTCTCCGCAAGCAGACGGCTTGGAAATATCAACCACAATGACGTCAGCGCAATTCTATCGGTAAGCTTCAGACGAGTTGTCTTCTTCATTCCTACAATTTTCGAATAGAATCTTTTTACGACAGCCAGAATTAAACCTGAAAGGATAAAAGCAAGTATCAGATCCATTAAAAATGAGTAAGCTGCCTCGAAACCCACCCGGCCATGTTCGGGATTAAAAAATCTGAAAAATATTGCCCTGTATGGAGCATTAAGGTGTTTTGCTCCGAAAACATCTGCTTCAACAGTTCCGAAAAAAATCAGCAGAAACCAACCGAACGCGAGACTCATATGCATATAGCCAAGACGCAGGTTTGTCTTAAGTATCTTTCTGTGTATCAAACTCTCCATGAATATCTCTTTAAGACTCAGAGCAAAAGAATTGCCGAAGAATCCTCGCTGAAGTCTTAGTTTATCAGGTTTCGAAAGATCGAGGAACCATATAACACTTCTCGTTACAACATAGAAGAGAATGAAGTATAATCCTATATTAAAAGGTATTATGAAAGGATCAAATTGCATATCCTTCTGATTTTTGAAAAGCCTGTTTTGCCAGGACAACTATATTTCTTGTATTGACACCCCTGGGACATACCAGTGTACATTTTCCACAAAGCATGCACTTCCTGATATTCTGTCTTACCTCTTCGTTTTCACCGCGCTTAATAAGAATTTGAAGTTCCCGGAGACTGAATTTTGTACTATTGCCGGTCGTACATGTTGCAGAGCATCCCCCGCATTCGATACAGAGCCTGAAACTTGGTTCCTTTTCATAAATATACGAGGCTATTCTTCTGTCATTTGATTCATAATCTATCTGACGACCCTTTGATATGGTAAAACCAAAATTATTCATCCTAATTCTTTCCATCTTTTAAGAAATCAATTACTTCCACCACAGCAGCCCTGGCATGTGAAACTGTTTCGGTAATATTCATGGGTGCTGTGCATGTTCCGGCATAAAATACCCCTTCAATATTGCTCCTATTGCTCCCTGTGTGGTTATCGGGTGAAGAAAAGAACCTGTTTTCGCCAGTTTTCAGACCACCAATTCCTGCAATTTTCTTTCCTCCTTCCGACATTTCCATTCCTGCCATTAGCACAAGCATATCGAGTTTCATCTTAAGGGGTCGACCTGCCAGTGTATCCTCAACCTTGATAAGAAGCTTGTTGTCGATTGTTTCACTCGCCTCAGATACTTTGCCTCTTATAAAGTTCACTCCCCATTTTTCCTGGGCCTCACGGTAAAGCTCCTCATAAAAAGCTCCTCCCATCCGCATATCCATATAGAAACAAAAAACTTTTGATTCCGGAAGCTGCTCCCTGATCTCGATTGCCTGCTTTACAGCAGTCACACAACACAATTTTGAGCAATAGAAATTTCCGACTTTTTCATCGCGTGAACCTACACAATGTATTATTCCTATTATCTCCGGAATAGAACCGTCAGTGAGAACAATCTCATCATTCCTGAACATCTCTTCCAGATCGGCTGAAGTAATTACATTATCATATATTCCGTAGCCGTACTCTTCTTTTCTGGCACTTTTAAAAAGATCAAAGCCGGTCGCTACAATTACAGCATCAGCCAACAACTCTTTTCCTTTATTGGTTGTGATCAAAAAGCTATTCCGGTTCCTGTTAAATTTTTCTATTGTTGTACCGGTAAGGATATTTATCCCGTGATTAACGGTAATTCCGTCAAGATAATCCTTCACTTCCGAGCTTTTTCTCCTGTCGGGAAATAGCTTGTACCATTTATTCAGATGTCCTCCTGTCCTGGATTCCTTTTCCACAAGGCTTACCTCAATCCCGGCTTTTGACAACTGACCTGCAGCTTCAAGTCCTGCTACACCTCCTCCTATTACCACAACATGTTTTTTCATTTACAATCAGACATTTATTAAACTTTGTCTTTCCGAATATGAAGGTAGTATTTCAAGATTAAATTTATCATCAGGCGAATATTCAATTCCAATTTTCTTAAGAACAGGTTCGCAATCAGTCTGATGCATTTGCAGTCCTAAATCCCAAGGATCATAGCCAAGGACAAGTCCGGCGACTTCTTCATAAGTAAATACCGGTATTCCTTCTCCGTTCTGACCGTATGTCTTACCCTCCATCTCATTTATAACATACTGCCATCTGTCGAGAAACATCGGGCAGCCTGGACAGTTTGTAATTATCATATCGGGTTTAAAAGGCTTCATAGATTCAAATTTTTCTTTTGAACATGCAATGGAAAAACCCCTGTTTGCCTGTACAAGATATTGCCTGAAACCAAATCCGCAACAGTGCCTTCTTTCAGGATAATCAACTATCTGGCCTCCCCATTCTTCAATCATACCAGTGAGTACATACGGATATTCCGCACCACCGACACCCTTGGAAGGAAACATCTTGGCGTAATGACATCCTATATGATCCACAACTTTCAGAGGTTCTCCGGTATCTTTGTTAATAAGTTTATATTTTGCTTTTGCAGCTATTTCCTTCCTGAATTTATAGATCACATCACTTGAGTGAGCCAGGTTCTTTGGTTTTTCAAATTCCCTTCCGGTTGCCTTTTTCAATTGACGCCTCACCTTTTCCTCAACTTCCGGGAAGTGATGCCATGTATCAAGTATTTCAGTGTATAAGCCGAATGAGGTTATACACGATGGCATTAGGTTTTCATAACCAGCTTCAGTCATAATCGCAAATTGACGGGCAACAATTGTCATTGTAGTCTCAACAGGTACAATGTCGCTATGATATCCGATTCCGGAACACGATGTATGACAGGGGTGTTCATAGACATCTTTTTTTAATTCCTCTCTCATAATTTTAAGGAAGGCTGTTTCCGATCCGGGAAAGAAATTTTGCCGCACACAACTCCTGACATAATAATATTTATCATCAGCGATTTCTTTCTGATACTCATTCCAGATAGCCTTCTTCCCTTCGAGTTTCATCCTTTGAAAATATTACCGTGTGTGACAACCATTATTTGTTTTGTAGATATGCTGAAAGTATTCATTTTCAAAACCTTCATCAAATTGCATGTTTAATTCTTTTGCTTTTGCCTTTGAAAATTCCTCGATATTTTCAAATCTTTTCATTCCACCTGTCACTTTGAAAATCTCCCTGATTTCATCCATCGCATCTTCCGGAATTCTTCTGAGTATACCCGGACCCTCACCTTTGTAATTGGCACCCATTTTTTTAAATATTGCAACCCAGTTATCCTGGATCCAGTCCCATACAGGCCCTTGTTCCGGATGCATTGAAGTTCCCACACCTTCAAGATACAGGCAATATCCATAGGTGATCATCCAGTTACCAACTGTCCTTTTCAAAGCCAACTGTTGTCTTCCTTTTTCTGATTCGGTAAAGAACCCCAGATCCTGTGAAAGTGAGCGCAGAGCCATGATTATCAACCCGGGAGCATTTCCTCGGGGGCAGCGGGTCTTGCACGACATACATTCACCGCAATACCATATTGTCTCTGACTTCAATAATTCACCTATCTTTTCATCATCCTTGGTCTGTACTTCATCGACGATCTTCCTTGGATCATAATTATAAAATTCTGCAGCCGGACAGATAGCAGTACAGACACCGCAATTCATACAGGCATTCAACCCCTCTTCAAATCTGATATCTTCCAATAATAAATTATACAATTTTCCCATCAGCCAGACTCGAATGATAATGTTATAATAATAACACAAAGATAACTTGTATTCAGGTAGAGGGAAATAAGCTTAAAGCCTATTTATATGGGGTATTTATACGTATTAGCAAGGCATGAGGCGTGAGGCGGAAAGGCACAACGGTTCAACGGTACTAAGTTTGAGGTTGAGGTTGAGACTGCAAGACCGCAAGACTGCAAGATCGCAAGAAAACTTCATCTTTTCTTATGAGATTTGATAATCAATTTTTTATTTACATAATGGGTAAGCCAGGCACTACCGGCGCCGATGATTGCACCAGCAAGAACATCTGACGGATAATGAGCACCCAGGTCCATTCTTGAAAAACCCACGGAGCCTGCCCATGCATAAGAAGGTATTATTATATACCATTTTGGATATGAAAGGCTCAGTGAAGTAGCCAGAACGAATGCACTTGAGGTATGACCTGAAGGAAAGGATGGGCTTCCTCCTGCAGATTTTTTGGTGATATCGGGGTATGTTTTAAAGGGGCGATCACGATTTACTGTGTACTTAAGTGCTTCGGTAATACCAGAACTTATTGCAACTGCTGCGAGCGTGACACATGCGTTTCGGAACAATTCATCATCTTTTTTGATCAATCCTGCCGTTCCGGTAGCAACAGGGATTCCAACCACAAGCCAGGCATCAGAATTTGATATAAACCGGAAAATTCTGTCAGACGGAAGCTTTTCAGGTGAATTTATGGATCTGAGAATTCTGATATCAAGGTTTTGCGAAAATAGTGTTGCTGGGAAAAACAACAGAATTAATGCAAACTGTTTTATACCTGTCTTAGAGAATGAAGACATACAAGATTTACAGATAATTTTATTTAAAGCAGCTTTAAATACTTCTCTATATCTTTTACCAGTTTTTCAGGAATGGTTGTCGGGGAAAATCTTTTCACAGGTATTCCGTTCCTGTCAATAAGAAACTTTGCAAAGTTCCATTTAATATTCTTGCCAAAAATTCCGGGAAGTCTGTTTTTCAGATATTTATAGATAGGATGTGCATTCTCTCCATTAACTTCAGTTTTCGAGAACATGGGGAATGAAACTCCGTAATTTATAAGACAGCCTTCAGAAATCTCCTTTTCCGTACCCGGTTCCTGATTTCCAAACTGATTACAGGGGAATCCAAGGATGACCAAGCCCTGATCCTTGTACTTTTCATAAAGATTCTCTAATCCTTCATATTGGGGAGTCAGGCCACACTTGCTTGCAGTATTTACAACAAGCACTACTTTCCCTTTGTATGTTTCCATACTGATTTCTTTTCCCTGAAGGGATCTGGCAGTGAACTGGTAAAAATTATCTTCCATAATATATAAGGATTACTACTTTAATTTAACTTTTATAACAATCATCTTCAACACATTATCAACATCTTCCTCATTCCGTATAATTAATGTGACCGGTCTTATCAAACCGTATCTTTTTGCCGTTTTGAATTCTTCTTTAATACTTACGGGCAGACCACTGTTTTCAATAACAGATTCTGCTTTATTGCCAAGATAAAAAGTAATCCGGAATGTATCTATTAACAAACTCGCCCAGAAAATAGTTTTCTTTTTACGAACATATTTAAATAACCATTGCTTTCCGTCGTTATAATAATTCCAAGTGCCCGAGGCATCGGGATAGTTTTCAGATAAATAATTCATAATCCTCAACCAATGAACTTTTCTTTCTCTAATGATTGAAAAGATAAAGTCATCAGTTGGTACAATCGATTTATCCGAAAGAACCGTTTTTTCATTTTCAGCCATAATAGAAAGTGTATATCAGTTCAGACTCTTAAGATTAGATAAAGCATCGGGTGAGAACTTAAGAACACCCGAAATAATGCCGCATTGTTCAAGATCATTGCATTCTCCGCAGGTTATAAATCCTTTAGCTGCAGCACAGACTCTGATCTGGCACATATTCCAGTGACCTAATTTCACCCCTTCCTCCCTGCACCCGGTGCAGTTTATCATGTCAGACGACATATCCGGAGAATTATACAGGGTTTTCCACTTTTCGGCAGTCGCTTTTCTGAGTTCATCATCGTTTTTTATAGTTGCAATCCTTGCTTCGCAAGTCGCACAATTTAAACCGCAACATGAAATGATCTTTTCCATAACTAAAATTATAACATGATTAAATGATAATAGTGTATTGACGATTTATTAATCAATATTCATCTATCAAGTTACAATTTTTTGGAAATATAAAATGAAAACAGAGAAAATTTTCATCAGCTGCGGCTAATCTTTCTTCAGCCAGACAGTTAAGGTTCCATGACTATCCGGAAGATCTTTATCTTTGCAATTGAGTGGCTGGATTTCCTTGCAGGTTATTTTTTTACTTCTGCATCAGATGTTAGCATTTTGGTAAGGGTAAGAGGAACTTCTCCCTCAGAATAGACTGCTTTACCTGTCATGTTTGTATCGCTTACCATTTTAAGCAATACTCTTATATCCTGTCCTTCGAGGAAAACAGAAAAGAGAACACTATCGTTCGCTGCCGTCACCTTTTCTCCCGGAAGTTTATATTCGTTTCCTGTGAAGGACATTGAGGCAGTATGTTTTTTTTCTGCGAATCCGACTACAATTGTGCCTGAAGTATATCCTTCAGGAGAGTAAGGTGCAGCAAATTTCCATGTACCAACAGGGTTATTTTTAACCAGATTATTTTGAGCCATTAATAAAGGCAGGCTAAAGATTAGTGACAGGATAATTAAAATTCCTTTTTTCATAAAAATGAGGATTAGATGATAAAAAACTCTTATAAAATTAATGCATGCGAAGGTAATTTTTTTTTTATACAATTGCTGGAACTCCCGAAAATGATTAATATTGCCCTCTGAAATTTATTCGTATAGACTCTCATTAGCCAATTTTTATTTATGTCTGATCTTGAAAAATATTTTGACCAGTATAGAAGAAATATTATTGGTATTGATTCAGATATAGAAACACCTTTCGGAATAAAAAAACTTGTTTATGCTGACTGGATCGCCAGCGGAAGACTTTACCGGCCAATAGAAGAAAGGATTTCTGAAGATATCGGTCCTATGGTAGGCAACACTCATTCAGAATCAACCTCCACAGGAAAGGCAATGACGGATGCCTATCATTTTGCCCAGAAGATCGTTAAGCGACATGTGAATGCAAATGATAATGACATTTTAATATTCACCGGAAGCGGAATGACCTCAGCAATTGCCAAACTTCAAAGACTACTCGGATTAAAGGTTCCTGAACAGGCAATTAAGTTCTGTACTTATTCACAGGGAAAATATTCAAATTGCAAGGACATTCCAAACGAAAAAAGACCTGTTGTATTCTTAACTCATACTGAACACCATTCCAATCACACTTCGTGGTTTGAAACTCTGGCAGACGTTGTTGTTCTGGAGCCTTCCCCTGATCTTACAGTGAACCCCAACGCTTTACGCAAAGAGATAGTAAAATATAAAGACCGTCCTTTACTGATAGGTTCATTTACAGCATGTTCCAATGTTACCGGCTATATTCCTCCGTACTATGAACTGGCAAAAATAATGCATGAGAACCATGGGTACTGCTTTATAGATTTCGCAGCCTCAGCACCTTATGTTGATATTGATATGCATCCTGCAGACAAATTATGCCAGCTTGACACTATCTTTTTCTCACCACATAAGTTCCTTGGAGGACCCGGAAGTGCCGGTGTCCTCATTTTTAATAAAGAATTATACAAAAATGATATCCCCGACAACCCCGGAGGAGGAACAGTAAAATGGACAAACAGATGGGGTGGCTATAGATATATTACAGATATTGAGGTAAAAGAAGATGGAGGAACACCAGGATTCCTCCAGGGCATAAAGGCCGCCCTTGCGATTAAGCTCAAGGAAAACATGGATCCGGCTAAGATGCATGAGAGGGAAAGTGAGCTTATCGAATTAACATTCATTGAATTATTAAAAATAAAAAACCTGCATATTCTTGCCTCCAATATCACAGAAAGACTGGGAGTTTTTTCTTTTTATGTCGATAATATACATCATAATCTTTTTACCAGTCTTCTTAATGACCATTTTGGAATTCAGGTGCGTGGTGGATGCTCCTGCGCCGGCACCTATGGTCATTTTCTTCTAAATGTTGATATGAAAATGTCAAAAGAGATCACTGATAAAATTGATTCCGGAGATCTCTCGATGAAACCAGGATGGATAAGATTATCACTTCATCCTACTATGACTAACAAGGAGCTGTTTTTTATTACAGATGCTATCAGGCAAACAGCTGAAAATGCAGCGGTGTGGAAAAAAGATTACTGCTATGACAGACATACCAATGAATTCTCTCACTGCAAAGCAGCTGAAAAGAACAATTCCTCCTTTTCAGACTGGTTTAAATTGAGCTGATTCCCAAATAAAGTATTTTCTGCCAGCATGGTCCTGTAGTTTTTATCCTTTCTGTGGATGCATAATTCTTTGGACAATTAGACTTTCAATTTTCAATTTGATCCGGTATCATGGAATTCAGGTCTCACTTCCGAAAGAACTATTTACACAGAATGGTGTTTAAACAATAGAGATAAACTAGAAACAATTAACACCGGAGGTCATAGATGAGTAAGATTGATACCGTAACAACTGATGTATTGATTATCGGAGGCGGACCTTCGGGCTTAGCCACCTCAATACATCTCGCAGATATATTAAAAGATAGGGGTCGGAATGAAAGGATATTACTTATAGAAAAAGGTCGTGCAATCGGCAGTCATATTCTCTCAGGCGCGGTAATTAAACCTTCGGTTTTTAAAGAATTATTGCCGGGTGTTGATTTCTCTGAAATTCCATTTAATGCAAAGGTTACCAAAGACAGAACAATACTGCTATCTGAAAAAAGAGCAATATCTCTTCCGTTTCACATACCTCATATGAGTAACAAAGGCAATTATGTTGCTTCATTAGGCCAGATATGCAGATATCTGGCTCAGAAAGCCGGGGAAAAAGGGGTTGAGATATATACAGGTTTTGCCGTAGATGAAATTTTGTATAAAGATGGCAAAGTGATTGGTGCCAAAACAAAAGATACAGGACTGGATCACCTCGGACATCAGCTGGAAAATTTTCAGCCAGGTAACCGGATAGAAGCCAGGGTTACGATTTTTGCAGAGGGTACACGTGGCAGTCTTGCCAAAATGCTTATCAAAAAATTTAACCTTGAAAAAGACAGAAATGAACAGGTCTATTCCTTAGGTTGTAAGGAATTATGGTCCGTTCCCGAAGGCAATATCGGTGCGGGTGAGATATATCACACAATGGGCTATCCTCTCGACAATGATGAGTTTGGAGGTGGTTTTATTTATGGTTTGAAGGATAATAAAGTAGCAGTGGGGCTGGTTATCGGGCTCGATTACCAGGATCCTACTTTTGATGTACACGATGCCCTCCAGATATGGAAAACCAGCGCCTTTGTCTCAAAAATTTTAAAAGGTGGCAAATTGGTGGAGTACGGTGCAAAAACTCTTCCTGAAGGAGGTCTTTATGCAATACCCAAACTCTTTGTCGATAATGCGTTAATCGTTGGCGATAGTGCCGGTCTGGTTGCAATGCCCGCATTAAAAGGTATACATCTTGCTATCAGGTCAGGAATGCTGGCTGCCCAAACTACCGCTGACGCTTTGTCAATTGGCGATACCTCAGAAAAAAGCTTGGAGAAATATGAGACGCTTTTAAATAACAGCACCATTCACAAAGAAATGTATGCTGTTCGCAATTTCAGACAGGCTTTTGCCAAAGGCTTAATCATTGGCGGATTGCATTTTGGAACTCAACTGATAACAGGGGGAGCAGGTTTTTTTGGCAGACTCAGATCTCATGCCGATTCTCAGACAACTCTCAAATTGAGTGAGCTTAAAAAGAAACCTTTCCGGGAGCGGTTTAAAGGAAAACTGGAGTTCGACAAGATACTGACATTCGATAAATCGACAGATGTTTATCATTCTGGTGTCTATCACGATGAACAACAGGTTGTGCATCTTCACATTAATGACAAAACGAATTTTGATGCAGTCAATATTGAACAATATGGAGCGCCTGAGCAGTTCTTTTGTTCTTCGGAGGTATATGAGATCCATACAAATAAAGCCGGCGAGAAAGAGCTTAGAATTCATGCCGAAAATTGTATGCATTGCAAAACATGCGATATCAAATCGCCGGGAAAAGGAATTACCTGGGTTGTACCAAATGGCGGCAATGGCCCCGATTTTCAAAACATGTAATATTAACAAGACTATCGAATAATGGCTTTAACAATAATAAGTTTAATAAAACAGGTTCCGCTTCCGGGTGAAATGAGAATGGGAGAAGATGGACTGATGGACCGGACAAAGGCTAAATCTATAATTAATATTGATTGTCAGTTTGGACTGGAAGCAGGATTGCAGCTTAAGAAGCAATATCCCGAAGCAAGATTAATTGTATGCTCAATGGGTCCTAAATCTTTTGAGACTTCCCTGAGAACAGCTATCTCCATGGGCTATGATGAAGCTTTCCTTTTATCCGATCGCAAACTTAGCGGAAGTGATACCTATGCTACAGGACTGGCAATTTCTACCATGCTTAAACATCTGGGTTTTATTAAGGATTCAAAAGATCCTTTCATTATCCTGGCCGGCCGCCAGACAAGCGACGGGGATACTGCTCATGTACCATCGCAGGTAGCAGAAAATATCGGAATTCCCCAGGCAACATTTGTAGAGAGTTTGAAAGCCGATAGTACAGGTAAAGTTATTGCAAAAAGGATCATTGAAGGAGGATATCAGATACTGAAGTTACCTATGCCCTGTGTCATTTCTTTGACTCCTACCGGAATTCCTCCCCGTAAGCCATCATTAAGCGGAGCTATTAAGGCCAGAAATCTGAAAATAACAACTTTTGGAATTGATGATATTGGCCTGGGAACAGAGAAAATAGGCATCAACGGTTCCCCGACTATAGTAGTGAAAGTAGTTAACATCGTAAGTGAACGTCCGCCAGTGACCATGTCAGAGGGACATAATGAAGCTGCCCTGGTTGATAGCTTAATAGCTAACCTGAAAAAAGGTGGAAATATTCTTGAAAAGAAAGAGAAAGCAGCAAAAAACGAAGTTGAACATCCTGATTTTCCCGAAAAAGATTTCAGAGATGGGGCAAGAGGAATCCTTACATGGGCTGAAGTAACTAACAGTAAAATATCCAGACCATCACTCGAGCTTCTGACACCGGCAAGAAATCTGGCAATTCAGCTTGGCAACAACACTAAAGTGATGACGTTAATTATCGGGAAAAATGTCAAATCTTTAGCTAAAACTCTGATTGAACATGGCTCAGATGAGGTCATTGTAGTGGAAAATGATAAACTTGAGGAATATCTTGTCCTCCCTTTTTCTTCGATTTTTGCCCAGGTCATTAAAGAAAGGAAACCTGAAATTGCCCTATTTGCGGCTACAACTTCAGGAAGGGAGCTGGCACCTAGAATAGGCATGAAAACCAACAGCGGAGTAACGGCGGATTGTACCGGACTCTCTATTGGAGAGTATATTGACAAAAAAGAAAAAGTTATCTATACTCCTATTCTTGAATCGCGACGCCCAACTTACGGGGAAAGCAAGCTGGCTACTATTCTTGGTTTTGTTTGTCCCCAGATTTCTACAGCAAGAGCCGGGACCTTTGAAGTTCCAAAGCACATTGAGGGAAGAGCAGGTATTGTATCCGGCTTTAACCCAGTTTTAAACGACAAGGATTTTGTTGTTGAAATTGTAAAAACTGAGAGAGGAGAAGGCGGTTTGCAGAACCTCTTTGACGCTGACATAATAGTTGCCGGGGGAAGAGGAGCAACAAGTGATAATTTAGGTCTTATAAAAGCACTCGCTGAAGCTTTAAAAAATCAGGGTATAAACGCGGAATGGGCCAGCAGCCGGCCGGTAGTTGATGAAGGAGTTGCCGAGTATGCCAGACAGGTCGGTCAGACCGGAAAAACCATTCGCCCTAAAATATATCTCGCTGTTGGTGTCTCAGGGGCAATTCAACATATTGCAGGTATGAAAGAATCTGAAAAAATAATTGCAATTGATCACAACCCCAAAGCACATATTTTCCATTTTGCAGATTTTGGCGTTGTTGGTGAATATGCTGATATAGTACCGGAATTAATAGAACGGGTTAAAGCCGGCTTTAGTTTCGGTATTGAAGCCAAAAAAAATTAAGAGATGATTTTAAATCAGGAGATATTTTAAATAACAAGCAGTTTAAATCCAAGCACATTTACAAATATCTGACCCGGACAAAAGATCTGATAAGCTGTAGGCCAGACCCTGGAAAGATACCGGTCCTGTGCATCACGGAACTTTATAATTAATTCATCCATTGCAGTTGGGTTTGATCTATTCTTATAATGATAATCCAAATATTTAATTATTTGGGCAATGTCGTTATACCTACCAAGATTCTGCGTCATACTGTCCAGCTTCTTCTCAAGGTCTTTTATGACAGAGGGGTTTAATGGCCTGAATATATAAAGCTGGTATAGAAAATCCTTGGATTTCTTTCTGAATTTATGAAGCATTTCCTGTTTTGGATTGTTCCTGCAATTCAGATAAGCACCAACGATGTCTAAATATGTACGTTCAAGTTCCTTAATAAGAAGCTGAGGGTCGATCTTTGTCATTGTCTGAAATCGAATTCTGTAAGCGGTTTTATTAAGTAGAGAATCAATTTGTTCCAATGCCGCTACTATCTCTGCTGAAGGTTCCTGTACAGGCTCATGTTTCTCCAGTAGCTGTGTCAGAATTTCATTTTCACGAAGTCCTGAAAATATTTCCGGATACTCCTTCCTGAACTCTTTAAGGATTTTTCGTTGTACTGATGTTTCCCTCTGAGAACATAGCATTCTTCCAACTTCTCTAAGGTCAGTTATATCTCTTTCGAAAAATGGATCATCAATCTGGGGAGATGCAAGTTTCAATACCGCTCTCGATTTTTTCATCAGCACACGGATATCATGAACAGCTTTCTCATAGGGTACAGGAGCTCGCTTCAGTAATGTCTGTGATTCTCTGATATATCCTGCTACGGCAGGTTTAAGCTCCTTCAATTTCACGTAATCCAGTTCCATCTATAATATTCTATACATGTTAAAGTTACAAAAAAAATAATATCCATTAACCGCAAATTCCGATAGCTATCGGAACGCAAAGGCTTTTGCCCCCTTTCCCCTCTCTTCCAGGTTGCCCCCCTGCCCCCCTAAAGGAGGATTAATTCACTATCGCATAAAGAAATACATCTAAATGTAACGACATTAGTCCCCTTTTAGGGGGATGGCTATGAAGTAGCCAGGGGGCAGAAGTAACATAACAGATAATATCCAATTATTTGTAACAATTTATTAACTTCACTCTACATATAAAGAGTTAAATTTGCTGTAACATAATCTTAAAAGAAAAAATGGGGAAAATAACAAGAGGCCAGAGGATAGGTATTCTTACAGCCGGAGGAGATTGTCCTGGTATTAATGCAGCAATCCGCGGAGTTGGAAAAACGGCAATTGTCAAATATGGGATGACTATAGTGGGTATAAGCGATGGATTTACCGGGATGATTAACAAGGAATACAGGGAACTTACTGAAAGCGATCTCTCTGGAATACTTACTGTTGGCGGAACAATACTCGGAACTTCAAGAGAGAAACCTTTTAAGAGCAGCGGAAAAGGAAAGAATGAGATCAGTAAACCTGTACTTATCAAAGAGCATTATGAACAGATGGGCCTCGATTGTCTTGTATGTATTGGCGGAAACGGCACTCTAAAAACTGCTCACCTCCTGTCGCAGGAAGGTTTGAATGTTATAGGAATTCCAAAGACAATCGACAATGATGTCTGGGGAACAGATCTTACATTTGGATTCGATTCTGCAGTAAATATAGCTGTTGAAGCCATTGATCGTTTGCACTCAACAGCTAACTCGCACAAAAGGATTATGATAATTGAGCTTATGGGACACAATGCAGGCTGGATAGCATTGTATTCAGGTATTGCAGGAGGAGGAGATGTGATTCTGATACCTGAGATCCAGTATGATGATAAAAAGGTCGCAGAATATCTTCTTCACAGGGTGAGTGAGAATAAACCATACTCAATTGTTGTTGTTGCAGAAGGTATCAAAAATCCAATTAAGGATAGTTGTTCAGCCGCACAGTCGTTAAGCAAAAGAATAAATGAGCTGACCGGACTTGAAACAAGAGAAACTGTTCTGGGTTATATACAGCGCGGAGGCACCCCCTCTCCTATGGATCGTGTACTGGCTACCAGATATGGATCTGCAGCTGCAGACATGATTGCAGAACGTGATTTTGGAAAAATGGTTGCTCTTAAAAATACAGAGATAGTGTCAGTTCTCCTTTCAGAAGTTTCAGGAAAACTAAAACTTGTTAATCCAAATGATCCTTTGGTGGTCCAGGCTCAGAAAATGGGAACAAGCTTTGGGGTATAATCATCACAGCATATACTTAAATAAAATACAGACAGGGATGAAAAAACTAATTTTTGTCCGTCATGGAAAAGCAGAAGACGGATCATCTGAAATATCTGACTTCGAAAGATCTCTTACTTTGAAGGGGAAGGTAATATCCCGACTCATGGCTCATAAACTCAGGGAAAAAGAAAAATCTCCCGGGGTAATTATTACCAGCGCAGCATTCAGGGCTCTCGAAACAGCATTGATATTTGCAGGCGAATTTGGAATCAATACTGATGATGTTATTCTGAACAACAATATTTATTACAAGATGAGCCTGCAGAATCTGCCAGCTGTACTTTCAGTTATAAATGAAGATTCTGAAACCGTAACCCTTTTCGGACATAATCCTTCATTTTCACAAATAGCAAACAGTCTGAGTAAAGAAGGATGCGATTCTATGCCAAAGAGCGGGATAATCTGTATTTCATTTAACATTATGACCTGGTCAGATATAAGACACAACAACGGAAAGACTGAGTATTTCCTGAAACCCGACGACATACTATGAATAAAAAATATATCCCTAAGGAAATAAGCTGGTTATCTTTCAACGAACGTGTACTGCAGGAGGCTGAAAACAAAGAGGTGCCTCTTCTTGAAAGGTTTAAGTTTCTGGGTATTTATTCAAATAATCTCGATGAATACTTCAGAGTAAGGGTTGCAACACTTAAAAGACTTTCAATTTATAGTTCCAGGTCAAAGGAAATACTTGGTTACAATCCTAAAGCCACGCTTAAAACAATTCATGAAATTGTACTTGCGCATAATGCAAAATTTGAAAAGATCTATACAGGTCTTCTGCATGAACTGGCAAAGCACAATACTCACATAATCAATGAGAAACAACTCAACCCGGAACAGGCTGAATTTGTCAGGAAATATTTTCATAAAGAGGTAAGGACCAGGCTTATGCCTTTCCTTATAGAAAAGGAAACCAGTCTGCCTAACCTGACCGATGACGCAATATATTTTGCTATCTACCTTTCAAAAGCGGATACTCAAAAAAGAAGATATGCACTTCTCGAAATCCCATCAAATGTACTGCCAAGATTTATCATACTCCCGGAAAAAGACGATGCGAAATATATTATTTTCCTCGATGATATCATCAGGTTTGGCTTAAATGAAATATTCTTCATCTTCGATTTTGATGATATTTCAGCTTATACAATTAAACTAACGAAAGATGCTGAACTTGAAATAGCCGATGACATATCTGAAAGTTATATTGATAAACTATCAAAAAGCCTTCAGCAGCGTAAACGCGGAACCCCTGTCAGATTTATATACGATCGCACAATGCCTGCAGATCTTCTGAAAATTATAACCAGAAAACTGAATTTCGGTCCCGATGATGTTACTATACCAAGTAACAGATACCATAATTTTAAAGATTTCATGAATTTCCCGAATCCCGGACGTAAGAAGCTGTTTAACGAGCCTCTGGTTCCAATTCCGAGCAGGGATATTCAGCCTGGAAGGAGTATTTTATCGGCAATAAAAAAGAGAGATATCATGCTCTATTTTCCGTATCACCCTTTTGATCATTTTATAGACCTGCTCAGAGAGGCTTCCATTGACCCTTATGTAACATCCATTCAGATTACATTATACAGACTGGCACGGAATTCCAGCGTAATAAATGCCCTTTTGAATGCCGTAAGAAATGGCAAGAAGGTGACAACAGTTGTTGAGCTCCAGGCCCGTTTTGATGAGGAAGCAAATATTCTCTGGGGGAACAAGCTTCGTGAAGAAGGTGTAAAAGTAATTTACGGAGTTCCCGGACTAAAGGTCCATTCAAAGCTCTGTCTTATAACACGCGTAAAAAACGCCGTTGCTCAGCGATACGCTGCTGTTGGTACCGGCAATTTCAATGAAGATACAGCACGGGTTTATACCGACCTGCTCCTGTTAACAACTGATAAGAAGATCACAAATGAAGTTTTTAAAGCATTTAACTTCTTCAGTGTAAACTATAAAAAGGATAACTTTTACCACCTGGTACTATCCCCTTTTTTCCTAAGAAATAAGATAATACTTCTCATAGAAAACGAAATCAAAAACGCAAAAGCCGGAAAAAAAGCGTTCATCTATCTGAAACTTAATAATCTTACCGACAGTGAGATAATTGACTACCTATACGAGGCCAGCCAGGCAGGCGTTAAAATACGTCTGATAATTCGTGGAATGCTCTCCCTTATACCCGGGATCAAGAAGCTAAGTGAAAAAATAGAAGCCATCGGAATCGTCGACAGGTTCCTTGAACACTCAAGATATTTTATTTTCTGCAATGGAGGAAACGATCAGATTTATATTTCTTCGGCAGACCTCATGACCAGAAACCTTGATCACAGGATTGAAGTTACCTGTCCGATCTATGACAAGATCATTAAATGCGAAATAAGGAAGATCTTTGATATTCAGTGGGATGACAATGTAAAAGCCAGAATATTTGATGCGGATCAGTCTAATACATTTGTTAAGCCAGGGAAGAATGACATAAACCAGTCTCAGATTGAGGTCTATAAGTGGCTGAAAAAGAGTAATGACAAGGCAAGCTAAATCTGGTTACTAGATGCTGGTTGCTGGGTACTGGTTGCAATGACAAACTAACCAGTAACAAGTAACCAGAAACTAGCAACACTTTATACTTTTGTCTTTTATGTTAAATAATTACTATGAACTACTTCGCTCTTATTGCAGGAACTGTTTTGATCATTCTCTTCTCCTGGTTTCTCTCAATAAAATACAAACGATATCATGGGATCGCCAGGTTCTTCGCCTTTGAGAGTATTTTCCTTCTTGTTTTATTAAACCTGAGAGTCTGGTTTGTAAAACCGTTCTCTGTTTTACAGATAGCCTCATGGATTCTTCTTTTCTTATCAATTTATGTCGTGACTATAGGCTATCTGTTGCTTAAAAGGAAAGGGAAACCTGACGCCAATTTTGAGAATACATCATTGCTTGTGAAATCAGGTATTTATAAATATATCAGGCATCCTTTGTACCTGTCGGTATTCCTGCTGGGTACAGGAGTAGTATTAAAAAATCCGGACACTGCTCAATTGGTTCTTGGAACAATTAATCTTATTGCTGTATATATTACTGCGCGTATTGAAGAAAATGAGATGATAGCAAAATTCGGAGATGAATACCGTCTCTATATGACTGAGACCAAGATGTTCATTCCCTTTATTCTCTGATTGTCTTGGAGTTCCCGAGTCGCTTCGCTCTCGGGATTTCGGACCTGCGGTCCTCAACTTGCAGTCGTGCGGTATATTCCTTTTGTCTTTTTACTTTTATCTTTTGTCTTTAAGCCATTGAGCCGTTGAGCCATTAAGTAACTGTGCCGTTGCGCTCTAATGCCAAATTATTTCGAAGAAAGCCAGGTCATAATTTTATCAGATGTCGGCAATTCCTTTGGATCCAAAACCTGAACAAGTTTCCCGTTCTCATCAATAAGGTATTTCTGGAAATTCCATTTCACTTCGGAGTCCATAACACCATTCTCTTTTTTAGATGTAAGCCATTTGTAAATTGGAGCCATATCTGCTCCTTTAACTGAGATTTTTTCCATTAATGGGAAAGTTACACCGTAGTTTTCAGTACAGAATTTCCTGATCTCAACAGCGGTTCCAGGCTCCTGACTGGCGAAATTATTAGCTGGGAAACCAATAATTACCAGGTTATCGTGATTTTTTTCGTACAATGCTTCAAGATCTTTATACTGTGGAGTATTTCCACATTTTGAAGCTACATTGACAATCATCACTTTTTTCCCTTTAAGCGAACTAAAATCAAAGGTACCGCCTTCAAGAGTCTTTACCTTGAAATCATAAAGTCCCGATGTCTGTGAAAATGCTCCTGCAGAAAAAAGCATCAGAAAAAATAGTAAGCCAAGTTTATTCATTTTTATATCTATTAATTTACTTTTGTCCATCTAACAATTTCAGATGAGTTATGTTCAAAAAGACGTGGAAACAGATAAAAATTCTTATCATCTTGATCATCATTTTGATTTGCCTCCCTCATTCTATCCTTCCATTACGGACAGATGATTCGGGAAAAGATGATCTTGAGATATATAAAAAGTTGAATGATAGTGAATTAAGGCTTATCGAATTTAAAGATAACGACGAAGCCCTGAAACTAAAGCTTGACCAGCTTGAATTAATAAATAAGAGCAGGAAGAAAAGCAATGCCTCGCCCGTAAAGCTCGACATTCTTGCATCAAGGGTTGCAAATAAAATGTCGAAAGAATCTGCTGAGAATGAATACCTGGGACACTGGAATTTGGCCGGGGAAGAACCCTATCTGAGATATGCCTTTGCAGGAGGGTATGATCATGTTTCTGAAAATGTGTATGGAGAATGGTCATCAGATAACTATATTGTCTCATCACAGACAATAGGATCAAAGATGAAAACCGGACATGAAAAATTCATGGCAGAAAGATCTCCCAATGATGGTCATAAGGTTAATATAATTGACAAGTCACATAATTTTGCAGGTATAGGATTCTATCTGTCCGGAAAACAGTTCAGGTACTATGAGGAGTTTATTGACAGGTACCTGACTTTTGAAAATATACCAGCAGAAGTGAAGACTGGCAATCAATTCACAATTACTGTAAAGACCAATGGTCAAAGCTTTTTATACTATATGATCATTTACAGGGAGAATTGGCCACAGCCTTTTACACCTTCCCAAATCAGCAAAAAAGGTAGTTACCGGGATTATACTAATGAGATAACGAAAGAGATGACTGCCTGGGATCTTTCACGTTACAGGAACGGGACTATTTATGAGATTCCGCTTAAATTTTCAGAGGAAGGATTATATTATATTCAGATCTATTCTGATAAAAAAGAGATAACAAAACCGGCGTCTCTCAATACAAAAGGAAAGACGCCGGAAAGTGGTATTGTCATAAAGGCTACCAGGTAACAGTCCGCCTTATCTATTTAACAATTTCATGTGTTGATGTGATAGTCATTACTACCGGGAAATTCATATTCTGATCGGGTATCTCAATAGTTCCCGTTAGCTTGGAAGTAACAGATTCTTTAATCAGATAACCTTCTTTTACAGCGAAGAGCAAAGTCTGAGTACCTGTGAACGGTCCGCTTGTTTTAATATCGCCCATACCCTGTGACTGAGTTGACATTTTCCGTGTTCCTGAAATAGTTGAAGATATTTTGGCACAGTCAATTCCGTCAATGTTTTCAATCCCCTCAAATTTATAGTTTGCCTGTACGGGCATCCACAGGGAATTGCTGGGAGACTTTGAGTCAATGGTATCATTAGTAGTCCAGCTATCACCAGGATTAACTGCTCCTTTAGGCAGAGCTGGGAAATATGCCATAAATGCCTGAGATAAATTGTTTTCTCCGCTTCCTTCCACAGTATAAACTATTTTAGAAGCTTCAGAAATGTCGACAGCTTTACCAGCCGGAGAGATTACTATATTAAATACTTTTCCTTTGACATCATTTATTGATCCGCCTGCAGTGCCCTGTGGTGATTCAACATTCTGAGTCATTGAGTCGATTTTAATCTCAATCTTAAGGTCTTCTGCCTGTTTTTCGATTGCCTTAACCTGACAACTCATTGATATTGCTACATTTACCAACATTGATTGTCCGTTAACGTCCATATCCTCAACAATTTTAGTGCTGGTTGTGTATTTAAATACCTTTCCGGCAGGATAATTATATTCAAGCTTTGGTCCTCCGCTTCCCTTTAGAAGTGGTTGGTCGGATTTCCTTTGTGAATATCCTATAGAAAATATCCCGGATAAAATCAACACCAGACCAGTAAATGCTAAATTTTTTAATTGTAGATTTTTCATTGATTAATTATTTTTAATAAATATTCGAAAGTCAACATTCATTATAAGAACAAATATCGCACTTTTATTTTAAATACCAGGATGCCGGGAGTAATGATAACTGGTCGGGACTAAAGAAGTGATCTTATATTTCACTTTAAGATTGAGGTTGAGGTTGAGGTTGAGATTGAGATATTGTAAACAAGAATGGAGACAAAAAAAGAAATAAATCAATTTGTTTATGATATACTATGAAATAAGAAAATTTATAATACTTTTGCGCTTCCATCATCGGGGTGTAGCGCAGCCCGGTTAGCGCATCTGGTTTGGGACCAGAGGGTCGCAGGTTCGAATCCTGCCACCCCGAC
>Ga0208079_1000138_pt1 | contig 40969 bp, 31 predicted proteins | sample NGESurdeep092012_5_FD_184474 | JGI IMG/M metagenome (GOLD analysis project Ga0208079, IMG submission 184474) | Arctic peat soil microbial communities from Barrow, Alaska - NGEE Surface sample 210-2 deep-092012 (SPAdes) | ecosystem: Environmental > Terrestrial > Soil > Wetlands > Peat ... | reverse complement strand
AACTGCCCGCAGATCAGCTCCTGCTTCAATCATGTGTGTTGCAAATGAGTGCCGGAAGGTATGAGGACTTATATTTTTCCTGATTCCTGCCCTGGCTGCCAGATCCTTTATAATTGTGAAAATCATTGCTCTTGTGAGATGACCGCCACGACGGTTAAGAAACAATATGTTCTGATCTTTGATGACAGGAAGCCTGTTCCTGTCCAGTTTATAGATATCTATCTCTTTTAAAGCTTTCTGGCTGACAGGGACCAGTCTCTGTTTGTTTCCCTTTCCGGTAACAACTACAAATTCCTCATTATAATGGATATCGGTAAGACGGAGGTTTACAAGTTCCGATACCCTGAGTCCGCAGCCATACAGAGTTTCTATAATTGCTTTATTCCTGTGGCCCTCCGGTTTACTCAGATCAATTTCACCGATGATCCGGTCTATTTCACTTACTGATAGCACTTCCGGAAGCTTAAGCCCGATTTTTGGTGATTCAATAAGTGAAGCAGGATTCTCCTCAACTTCTCCTTCAATAAGAAGGTATCTGAAAAAAGCTCTTACCCCGGAAAGAACTCTTGACTGGGTTCTTGTATTGGAATTGTTAACCCCATACCATGTCAGAAATGATTTGAGATCTGAGTATGTAACCTTGCTGGGTGAAATTTCAATTGCTGCTTCGGTAAAATATTTTTCAAGTTTATAAACGTCATTTAGATAGGCTTCCACACTATTATCAGAAAGGGATTTCTCGAGCCTGAGATAGGTCTCAAAATTTCTGAATGATTGTTTCCAGGTGAGGCTCATATTTAAAACTTACTAGACTAAATATCTGATAAAAGTACTTAAAATATGTCCTTTGGCTCTTTCAGAGACATGCAAATTATAAATAATTAATACAATTACTTAGAATGAAGGCCGGTTTATAAACCAGATTATTTATTATGGTTACTCAGAATATTTTTGACTATTTTTACCATATTATTAAATGTAATGCTGAAATTACATATATTGCTGCAATAAACATAATATCAGATGCATATAGAAATTATTAATGGTCCCAATCTGAATCTTCTTGGCAAGAGAGAACCCGAAAAATATGGCCATTCTTCTTTTGAAGATTATCTTTTGGTACTTAAATCCCGTTATCCCGCTATTGACTTCGTATACTATCAGTCTAATATAGAAGGTGAAATAATAAATGAGATACAGAAATCAGGCTTTACATCACACGGAATAATTCTTAATGCCGGCGGGTATACTCATACCTCTGTTGCGATTACCGATGCAATAGCCTCAGTAAAGGCGCCTGTTATTGAAGTTCATATAACCAATATCTCTGCCAGGGAGGAGTTCCGTCATACCAGTCTGGTCGGAAGGAGTTGTGCAGGAAGCATATCAGGATTTGGCCTTGACAGTTACAGGCTGGCAGTTGAGGCGCTCATCGAAATTATTAAATTAAAGAACAAATAATAAATGGACATAAAAAAGACCAAGATTGTTGCCACTATATCCGATAAGAACTGTGAGCCGGAGTTTATAAAGGAGCTTTATGAAGCAGGGATGAATATTATAAGAATAAACTCAGCACATCTCAATATTGAAGGGGCACTGAGGATAATTAAAAATACCCGCGCCGTATCTGATAAAATTGCAATTCTTCTCGACACTAAAGGTCCCGAGATCAGGACAACTATTTGTGATGCTCCAATTCCGCTAAAAAAAGGAGCCACAATCAATATTATCGGAGATCCCGGGAAAAAGAGCACACCTGAAGCGATATATGTTACTTATGAGTCTTTTTCTTCAGATATTCCTCTTGGATCCCTTATTCTGATGGACGACGGTGAGTTAGAGCTCAGGGTTCTGAGAAAGCAGGGAGATGCTTTGGAATGTACAATTGAAAATGACGGGATGCTCTCATCAAGAAAGAGTGTTAACATTCCAAGCGTTAAGATTCAACTCCCTTCCCTTACGGATAAAGATAGAGCCTTTATTGAAATGGCTGCCAGGAATAATGTCGATTTTATCGCTCACTCGTTTGTGAGATCAAAACAGGATGTGTTTGACGTGCAGACTGTTCTTAATTCCTTCAATAGTAACATTAAGATAATAGCCAAGATAGAAAACCAGGAAGGTGTTGAAAACCTCGATGATATTCTTGACAATGTATACGGTATAATGGTTGCCAGGGGGGATCTTGCAATTGAGATCCCATATGAAAAAATACCTGTGATACAGAAGATGATAATTACAAAATGCATTATAAGCAGGAAACCTGTAATTGTCGCTACACAGATGCTTCATTCGATGATAACTAATCCTCGTCCTACAAGGGCAGAGGTTAGTGATATAGCTAATGCCATTTATTCCCAGACAGATGCAATTATGTTAAGTGGCGAAACAGCAAACGGTAAATATCCGGTTGAAGCTGTAAAAACCATGACTAAGGTGGCGTTGGAAATAGAAAAGAATAAGGAAAAATTTCTTGATATTCCGTATCTGAATGTTACAGGTGAAATATCCGCATACCTGGCTAAAGTTGCAGTTAAGACTGCTTTCAGGATAGGAGCCAGGGGAATCATTGCCGATACTACAGGAGGGAGGACTATCAGGGATATGGCTTCATACAGGGGCAGCAATCTGATCCTTGCTCAATGCTACCTGGAAAGTACAATGCGAGAACTGGCTTTGTCGTATGGGGTTTACGGGAGTTACCAGGAACGAAAAAAATCGGTTGATGAGTTTATCCATATCGCCTTGAAAAACCTTACTAAAAAACATAATCTTAAAAGCGATGATATTGTAGTTGTACTGGCGGGGAACTTTTCAGGCGGATCGGGTTTTTCGTTTATTGAGGTAGGATCGGTACAGTATCTTAAAGATCGTGTAAGTATTAAAGATTAAGCAATAATTGGTCTGATTTTTGATGGATGAATCGGGTCTGAAACTTAGGAATAATGATAAAAACCCTCATAATGACACAGCTCGATAGCGATATGTCAAATATGCTACTTGTAAAGATCTACAATTTTGAGGAGGGAGTTAAATTAACCTCTGATACGACAGGACAGACATTTAAAATAAAATAAACTCAGGCGTGAAAAATACTATTGTGAAGAAATTTGTATTATTGTTATTGGTAACATTTAGTTTTACCAGCCTGTATGCTACCCATAACAGGGCTGGTGAGATAACTTACAAGCAATTGTCGGATCTGACATATGAGATCACAGTTACAACTTTTACATATACATTGAGCTTAGCCGACAGACAGCAACTGGATGTCGATTTTGGCGATAACTCCATTTCAACAGCTCCAAGAATAAACGGTCCAAACAATACAGGGGAAGTCCTAGCGAATTTTTACAAAAAAAATATTTATAAAATAAACCATACATACCCGGGTCCGGGAATTTACAAAATAGTGGTTCAGGATCCGAACAGAAATGCAGGAGTTCTGAATATTCCTAATTCCGTCAATGTAATTTTTTCTATATCCACAATTCTTACAGTCAACCCTGCAATGGGTCGCGACAATTCACCTGTGCTTCTTAATCCTCCGTATGATAAGGCGGCTTATCATCATTTATTTATTCATAATCCTTCCGCTTTCGATCCCGATGGCGATAGTCTGTCCTATAACATCACTGTCTGTACACGCGAAGATGCAAGACCAATTATTGGCTATACTTTGCCTCCAGCAACACAATCAATAAGAGTAGACTCTATCAGTGGAGATCTTATCTGGGATACTCCTGCCGATACCGGGAAATTTAATGTAGCCATGGATATTAATAAATGGAGAAACGGGAAAAAAATCGGAGTTGTGGAACGCGATATGCAGATAGAGGTATTCAATACCAATAACAAACCCCCGGTAAACGGTCCTCTAAAAGATTATTGCGTTGAGGCAGGTGATTCGATTGATTTTCTTTATACCGCAACAGATCCCGATAAGGACTTACTAACTCTTCATTCTACCTCAGGAGTCTTTACTCTTGCTGCCTGTCCGGCCCTTTTTACAAAAGTTGATTCCATTGCAGGATTTGCATCATCGCGCTTCCGATGGAAACCATGTTTTGAGGCTGTGAGAAAGCAACCATATAATGTGATCTTTAAAGTGGACGATTCCAATCCCGATGTAAGACTTGCTGCCATAAGCAATATAAATATCCGCGTACTTGGTCCGGCCCCACATCTCATCAATGCGGTACCTCTGGGTAAAACAATCGGACTTAGCTGGTCGGCTTACAAGTCAAATGTAATTGCCGGATTCAGCATCTACAGAAGGGAAGGACCATCCACATTCAAACCCGATTCGTGTACTGCAGGTATTCCGTCATCTTCGGGATTTGTAAAAGTGGGCTATATAGGTGGTAGTACCACAATATCATTTGCTGATAATGATAATGGACAGGGTTTGCAGTTTGGTAAGGAATATACTTACAGAATAGTAGCCGTCTTCCCGAATGGAACAGAGAGCAAAGCTTCAAATGAGATTACCTCGACACTTGTCTCGGGATTGCCCATTATCAAAAATGTAAGTGTACAGGCTACCGATGCTGTTAATGGTTCAATTTTCCTCGCCTGGAAAAAACCGGATAAGCTTGATACCATTCCTGCAACAGGTCCATATGAATATGATATTTACAGGGCTACAGGAGTAGGAGGAACAACTTTTGGGCTGATCTACACAAAGCAGACAGCTGATCTCAACGACACTACTTATCTTGACACCTCAATTAATACCTTAGCGAATGGCTATATTTACAGAATTGAATTGTGGAATAATGCAATTGGAAAAAGATTCCTCATCGGCGACCCGGGGTTTGCATCATCTGTTTATCTGACCGCCGCCCCAGGAGATAAAAAGGTACGGTTTACCATTACCCGAAATGTTCCATGGATAAATACCAGGTACGATTTCTTCAGATTGAATAACGCAACTAATGTTTATGATTCAATAGGAACCACAAATCAGCTGACATTTATCGATTATGGATTGGTTAACGGACACCAATACTGTTATTATGTAAAATCCACAGGCGGTTACCTTGCCAATAATATGCCAAAAAATCTGATAAACCTTTCGCAGATCACCTGTGCTACTCCAATTGACAATGAACCTCCGTGTCCGCCGGTGCTGACAGTTTTCAGCAAGTGCGATAGCCTCTATAATACTCTTGATTGGTCGATAACTGATACTGCTTGTTTTGCAGATGTTGTTGGGTATAAGATCTATTCTAAAATGAATACAGACGCGAATCTCTCCCTGCTTACTACAATCAATGATAAAAACATTTTGACCTACAGGCATTTTCCGGGTGAAACAATTTTGGGCTGCTATGCTGTTAGTGCATTCGATGCAAAAGGAAATGAGAGTGATAAGTCAGTATTGATTTGTATAAATTCAGATTCCTGCAACTTTTATGAGATCCCGAATGTTTTTACACCAAACGGGGATAATCTAAATGATAAACTGGTTGCAAAAACATCAGGACTTGTTGAAAAGATTGATTTCAAACTCTTTAACAGGACAGGCTTGTTGTTGTTCAGGACAGAAGATCCTAAAATCAACTGGGATGGGACATATAAGGGAAAGATAGTATCTCCTGGTGTATACTTCTATCAGTGTGATGTTTATGAAAACGGTATTCCAGGACTGAAATTACTTCATCTGTCAGGTTTTGTTCATGTTATTACCGAATTAAATTCTAAGGTTACTCCGCAGACCACAAAATGATTTTAAGAAGATGAAAATGAAGAAAATCATAATATTGTTTTGGATACTGCTCGGGGCTGTTACAGTTTATGGGCAACAGACTATTGATTATATTCTTAAGGCCAGAGCATTTTCAGAGGATGGGAAACCTGAGCAGGCAATCACCCTGCTTAATCGTGCAATTAGTGAAACAAAAGAGAGCAGACTGTTCTTTGAACGGGCTGAAGCAAATATATTGAAAGGTGACTATTCCGCGGCCATTAGTGATTATAATGAAGCTGATAAATTAACTTCCTCTTCGGGTGAGTATGGACTAGCAAGAATATATGCACTGAAGGGAGATGCGCGTACAGCGCTTTATCATCTTGAACTGAGCATGAATTCTCCGTTTAAGAAAAGTGAAAAGCAGATTCTTCTCGATCCGGCATTCAGTACCATAGATACCAGGCAGGAGTGGCGTCAGTTCTGGAAGAGAGAGTGGTATAGCAAAGCCGAAAAGAGTATTTCGGAAATAGAATATTATGTTTCCGTAGGAAAAATTGATGACGCGAGAGATCTCGTGACAGACCTTAAAAAAAGTTTTGACGACAATCCTGATATACTTTATGCGGAGTCTGTTGTCAATGTTGCAACCGGAAAATATTCTGAGGCGATTAAAATTTTATCCGGTCTTAGTTCCACAAATCCGGGTAATGAAAAATATTTAAGACTGACTGCAAAGGCTCAGACCGGAGCTTCTGATCCTGCTGGCGCATCAACTACTTACTCTCAGCTTCTCGCTTCAGGAGTAGCAGATGCCGAGTTACTTATTCTGCGAGCAGATTGTTACAGAAAAACAGGTGAAACTGATAAAGCCATGGGCGATGTGAGGAAGTATCTTGAGATATATCCCGAAAATAGAACAGCATTGAGCATGGCCGGAAAGTTAGAGTCGAGCTCAGGTGATAATCTGCAGGCACTGGAATATTATTCTAAGAATCTGAAGCTTCATCCCAACGACCCGCAGTGTTACATTGACCGGGCAAACTCCTACTTCATTTCAAAATCGTGGGATCTGGCTATCAACGACTACAGTATGTCTCTTGATCTAAAACCGGCCAATTCCGATGTCTGGCTGAATAAAGGTATAGCTTTGCTTAATTCGGGGAAGGTAGAAGATGCCTGTCACGATTTCAGAATATCCTTCCGGCAGGGAAATAAAAGGGTTGCGGATTATATCAGCAGGAACTGCATAAAGTAAATCTCTACCGTATATGCTTCAGTATCCTCTCAAACAGATCATGTGGTTTAAAAGGTTTGAGGACATAATCATTGATCTTAAGATCCTCAATTTTATCGTGGCTTTCAGACATAATGGCTGCAGTTAATGCAACAATTGGAATATCCTTGATCCTTGTATTATTTGATTTCCTGATGATACGGGTAGCTTCTATGCCATCCATAACCGGCATATGAAGATCCATCAATATGAGGTCAAAGTTTTCTTTCTCAAGTATGTCGAGAGCAATCTGACCGTTTTCCGCATGAGTAACTGTTATTCCCCATCCAATCAGGAATTTATTGGCAACGAAGAAATTTATCTTATTATCTTCTGCAACCAGTATCTTCTTGCCCTCAAGCCCGATAAAGCTTTCCGGCACATCTGCAGAGGCACTCAGAACACCCTTTTCTGAAACTCCAAATGTTAGCACAAAACGGAAAGTTGATCCCATCGATGGTTCACTCTCGACTGAAATAGTACCTCCCTGCAGTTCAATCAGTTTTTTACATATTGCCAATCCAAGACCAGTGCCACCAAAGTGCCTTGTTGTATCGGCTGAGGCTTGTGTAAAACTGTCGAAAATAAAAGAGTGTTTGTCCTTCGGAATGCCAATTCCGGTATCGGTAACAGTAAATTCCATTTTTGAATAGTTATCTGTCCGGCTTAATTCTTTTACTATTACCTGGATACTGCCATGATTCGTAAATTTCAGCGCATTAGACAACAGGTTGGAGAGTATTTGATTTAGCCTTATCGGGTCACCGATCACCTCAGCAGGCAGTTCATTTTCTTTCTTAATATCAAAACTGAGGTTTTTGGCTTTGGATCTGAAGGAGTATGATCTCATTATCTCATCGAGAAAGTCGCTGAGATTAAATTGTGTCTGCTCGAAAACTATTTTACCTGATTCCATTTTGTTATAATCGAGCACATCATTGACAAGAGTAAGCAGATGATTTCCTGAAAATTTCAAGGCCTTGATATAATCCATCTGATCTTCACGTGGATTACCCTGTAGGAGAAGGTTTGTGATCCCTATGACTTCATTTAGCGGGGTCCTTATCTCGTGGCTCATGGTTGACATGAACAATTGCTTCGACTGCGCGGCATCTTCAGCTTTATGGCGGGCAAGGATAATGTTATCGAGCATCATCCTGCGCTGAAGTGCGATAGCAATCTGATTCGCAATGAAGTCCATAATATATAGATCATCCTGGGAAAACTTGTCTTCATTATAATAATCCTGCAGGCACATTACCCCAATAGTCTCATTTTCCACATTCAGAGGGACACCCATCCACACTTTACATGGAGTTCCAATGAGGTCAATATCTCCCGATTCATCGAGGAATTTCAGATCCTTCCCTTTAAGCAGAACTGATTTATTGTTACGTATAACATATCCGGTTATAGTTTTTTTGGTGGGAATCTCATAGAAATTGTCCTTTTCGTCGGTAAAAAAGGGCAATGATAAGGTTTCTGAATTCTTATCGTAAAGAGCAATAAAGAAATTGTTTGTATCCCATATTTTGCTCAATTCATGCACAATAGTGGGATAAATTTCCTTGATTTCATGCTGTTTTAGAGCTGCAGTTGAAATGTTAAATAAGATCTCCTGTAAAAGCTGGTTTTTCCTCTCAGTTGTAATATCTCTGTAGATACCCAGATTAGCGACAATCTCATCATTTATTACTATCGCGGTTGCAATGAGTATAACATGAATCCGGTTACCTGCTTTATCTCTCCTTATAGTTTGTATGACCTCTTTCTTGGTAATTGATGCCAGGTTATTGATTTTAATCGCTTCCTCTTTTAAATCATCAGGAACAACAAGATCATTGATGTTTTTATTCACGGCTTCTTCCATTGTAAAGCCAAAAAGATCGGTAAATTCCCGGTTGATCATGGAGATTGTTCCTGATGGGTTAGTAATTACGATAGCCGCAGGAGTTGAATTATATAAATTTTCAAGAAATGCTTTCTCCCTTATTATCTGATTCTCATATTCTTTCTGTTTGCTGATATCTGTCACAACTCCCCTGTATCCAATAATTTTATCTTCAAAGAAGAGTGCAAAAGTATGTGTCACAATAGGAATCATTGTCCCATCCTTTTTTCGGGCGAAATATTCATTGCTGGAAATTTGTCCGGGAGATTTCAATGATTTCAGATTATCAATCATTTCCTGATAACTATTGGGGAATATTTCAGAAATATATACACCCGTTTCCAGATCTGCTTTTGAATATCCAAAATAAACAAGCCCATGTTTATTGGCATATAAAACCCTTCCTGTGAGGTCTACCTCATAGACCATTTCAGGAAGCAAATCTGCAAATTTCTCAAAGATGACCCCCTGTTTATTCTTATCATCCATGGTTTTCTGCTGGCTTCCGGGTTCCCATGTAATTACGAAATTTCCAGAAGTTAGAAGGAATCCCATATAATAACCCTCCGAATCATCTCCGTCAGGTGAAACTGCCAGTTTGTGAGCGTCACCGGTCAGATGCAGGTGGTTAAGAAGTTCGATCAGCTTCGCACGGGCAACAAGAGGTGTTTCATCGATATACTTACCGATTATCTCGTTTTTCTTTATGAATTCTACCTCTTCTACCTTTCTGTTTAAGTCAATGATATAAAACCTGTTATCATTATCAACACTGAACAGGGCCAGATAGCTGCTGACTGTTTCAAATATTTCTTCCAGCAAACTGCCATGGCTGTCTTTTATCTTCCTGTCCTTTAATGTATTGACATCAGTAAAAATTGTAAGAAGATAGATCTCATTTTCGAGTGGTACGGTATCGGCAGAAAAGAGATAATATTTTTCCTCGCCTGTTTTTGATTTAAGTGTTACAGGATAGCCTTTTATGCTTTTTAGTTTTGAAATAAGCTTTATATACTTATTGCTATCTTCAATATCCGCAAAGATCTGGATATCATCAGAAGTATGCCCGACAATCTCTTCCTTACTGTAACCAAGCGTTTTACAAAACGCCTCATTAACATCAACATACTGACCAGTATCCAATTTGCTGATAGCCATCAGATAGTTTGCAGAGTGAAAAATCCTGAAAATCGTTTCCCTTACAATCTCAGATTTTTCCTGGTTTTTTGAACGGATCAATTCAAGTTCCTTTTCAAGCCTTTTATTTGTCTCCAACAACTCAATATAACTTTCTTTATAATCCATCAATCAGGTGTTTTCAAATTCATCTTAAAAATAGCAAAAATTGAACTATTAATTTCTGTTTTTTTCTGTTTTCCTGTAATAATTGCAGAAATCAGAAAGTCCGCATTTATTGCATAGAGGATTTCTTGCCTTGCAGGTATATCTGCCATGAAGGATCAGCCAGTGATGTGCTTCATGGATCATCTCAACCGGAATATGCCGGGTTAGCTGCAGTTCGACACTTAACGGTGTTTTGGCATTTTTAACCAGTCCTATCCTGTTTGAAACTCTGAATACATGGGTATCAACCGCCATCACCGGTTTTCTGAAGATCACTGATGCTATCACATTTGCGCTTTTTCTTCCTACTCCGGGAAGATGCTGCAAAAGTTCAGGTTCGGAAGGTACAATTCCTCCGAATTCAGATACAAGCATTTGCGACATCCCCTTAAGATGTTTCGCTTTGTTATTAGGATAGGTACACGACTTAATGTATTCAAAGATATCTTCAGGTTCGGCTTTCGACATCGATTCAGCATCGGGAAATTTTTCTATAAGTGGTGGCGTTATCATGTTGACTCTCTTGTCGGTACACTGGGCAGACAGGATAACTGCAACGAGTAACTCAAAAGGATCACCGTATTTAAGTTCAGTTTCTGCAACCGGGAAGATTTTCTGAAAATATTCTATGGTAAGATTATATCTTTCCCCGATCGTCATAGAGTTCAAATTTATAGTGCAGGTAAGGTAACACTTTTTATCTTTGCACAATATTGACATTTATGATTAGTTATCTTCAGGCAGAAAGTATTGCCCGACGAATCGGAGACAACCTTCTTTTCGAAAATATAAGTTTTAATATCAACAAAGATGATAAGGTTGCCCTGATCGCAGTAAACGGAGCAGGCAAATCCTCACTGCTCGATATACTGGCCGGCCGGGAAAATCCGGATAAGGGTTCCCTAAGCATAAAGCGCGATTTACGGATAGCATATCTTCAGCAGTCCCCTGTGCTGAATGATGCCAACAAAATTATAGATGAACTATTCAGTACCGACAGCGAACTTGTCAGAGTAATAAGGGAATATGAAGAATGTGTCCTTTCAGGGTCTCCTGAGATGCTACAGGTTATGATACAGAAGATGGATGATCATAAAGCCTGGGACTATGAGGTGGCTGTCAAACAGATCCTTTTTAAACTCAAGCTTACGGATCTGAATACAGTGATCAGCACTTTGTCGGGAGGACAGAAAAAGCGAGTGGCTCTCGCAAAAATACTTGTAGAAGATGCTGACCTTCTTATACTGGATGAACCAACTAACCACCTCGATCTCGATATGATAGAATGGCTGGAGGAATATCTTATTAAATCGAATAAGACTCTTCTGATGGTTACTCATGACAGGTACTTCCTCGACAGAGTATGTAATGTAATTTTGGAACTTGCCGATAATGAACTATACAGGTACGAAGGCAACTATGAATATTTCCTTGAAAAAAAGCAGAGCAGAGAATATTCTGCTAAGATGAATACAGAAAAGGCCAGGAATCTGCTGAAGACAGAGCTTGACTGGATGAGAAGAATGCCGAAAGCGAGGCGGCATAAGGCTAAATCAAGGATAGAGTCATTTTATGATCTTAAAGAAAAAGCCGCAAACCGGACTGAAGAAAAAAGCATCAATATCAATGTGAATATCTCAAGAATGGGCAGTAAGATTCTTGAGATAAAAAATGTGAGTAAGTCATTTGATGACAAGATCATTCTTAAAGATTTTACTTATCTCTTCAATAGATTTGAGAAAGCGGGTCTGATCGGAAGAAACGGTACCGGCAAAACCACCTTGTTAAATATTATTACCGGACTTACGGAGCCTGATAAGGGTACAGTTGAGCGTGGGGAGACAATAGTTTTTGGATATTACAGACAACAGGGTATTGAGTTTGATAACGACATGACTGTTATCGATGCCGTAAAGAACATTGCTGAAAAAGTTGTAATAAGCGATGGCAATGTACTGTCAATTACCCAGTTCATGAATTATTTCCTGTTTCCGCCGGAGAAACAATATACTCTGATCAGGAAATTATCGGGCGGTGAGAAAAGACGTCTTTATCTGCTTACCGTTCTGATGAAAAATCCAAATTTTCTGATTCTTGACGAACCGACAAACGATCTTGACATCCTGACACTCAATGTCCTTGAAGAATACCTTGCAGGTTTCAGAGGCTGTGTAATTGTAGTGTCTCACGACCGGTATTTTATGGACAAGGTTGTTGATCATATTTTCGAATATAAGGGAGATGGTGTTATAAAGGATTTCCCTGGGAATTACACTCAGCTCAGGGAAAAGCAGAAAGAGAGCGAAAAACAACCAACGCTGCCCAAACCTCCGAAAAATTCTGCTTCAGCCAAACCAGCTTCTATCCCTTTAAAAAAAGAAAAAAAACAGGGACTGACATTTAAAGAAAAGAAGGAATTTGAGGAACTGACCAGGGAAATTGGAAATCTGGAGTCGGAAAAAAAACTTATAGAAAATGAATTGAGCCATGGAGTTCTTGATAATGAGGAATTATTGTCGAAGTCGAAGAGACATGGGGAGATAGTTAAATTGCTCGACGAGAAAGAGTTAAAATGGCTTGAATTAAGTGAGAAATGATTAATCGGCTACATTTTGTATTAAAAAGTTTTGAATTAAGATGGATTTTTTAACTTTAACAATCAATTAGTTGCTCTGTTGGAAAAGATAGAAATAATTACACCCGGGTGCAGGTCGGAAATTTTTGTCGGCGAGAAATGGGAATCGGTATCAGCACTGATTCCTGATAAGGGAACCGCGATTATTACTGATGATAATGTAAAACAACTGTACGGTGACAGGTTTCCAAAAGTTCCTGTTTTTTCACTCTCCCCGGGAGAAAGAAGCAAGAAACTGGAAGTAATTGAAGATTTAGCAGGCAAGCTTCTTGATGCAGGAATAGATCGTACGGGATTTATTCTGGCAGTAGGTGGAGGAGTGGTTTGTGATTTTGCGGGTTTTCTTGCATCAATATATATGAGAGGCATAAAGTGCGGATACGTTTCTTCAACCTTACTTTCCCAGGTTGATGCAAGCACGGGAGGAAAAAACGGTGTTAACCTGGGAGATTCAAAGAATATGATAGGCACTATCCGGCAGCCTGAATTTGTGATCTGTGATCCGGCTATGTTGCAAACTCTTTCAAATGAGGAATATCTGTCGGGACTTTCAGAAATGATTAAAACTGCAGTTATTGGTGATATGGAATTATTTGAGCTTATTGAAAGCCGTTCAGATGATATTTTGTCGAGGAACTCTGACCTGTTGACGATGCTTGTGGCTAAGTCGGTGAGATTTAAAGGATCGGTTGTGTCGGAGGACGAAAAGGAGACAGGGCTGAGGCGCATCCTTAATTTCGGGCATACATACGGGCATGCCATTGAGCTGCAGAAAGCTGTAAAACATGGGTTTGCGGTTGCGGCAGGAATGGAGATCGCAACTGACTTTTCATTTGAAAAAGGATACATAAGCAAGGATGAAAGAAAGAGGATAATTAATTTACTGAAAAGATTTAAATTGATTAGCGACCTAAAGCTTACTGATGATCAGATGCAGAACCTTGTGGTACACGATAAGAAAAAATCAGGTCAGTATATCTTTTTTGTTTTTACCCGCGGAATCGGAAAAGCAATAGTTGAAAAGGTTCCTGTCGGTGATATTCTAGGTTTTTATAAAAGATTCAGAGATAAAAAGACAGAATTATGAATTCGTTTGGCGTAGTTTTCAGAGTCAGCATTTTTGGTGAATCACATGGTCCTGCTATTGGCGTTATAATAGATGGATGTCCTCCGGGTATACCAGTTAATTCTGATGATTTTATGACTGATCTCAGGAGACGTCAGAGTGGAAGCACAGGTACCACAAAGCGTCACGAGCCGGACCTGCCTGAAATACTCAGTGGCGTTTTTGACGGAGTAACCACAGGTGCTCCTGTTACTCTGATAACAAGAAACAGTGATAAAATTTCCTCAGATTACGATGAATTTAAAAATATTCCCCGGCCAGGTCATGCGGATTTTGTATCACATGTTAAGCATTCAGGTTTCTCTGATATGCGAGGCAGTGGTCATTTTTCAGGAAGAATAACATGGGGTCTGGTCGCAGCCGGCATTATGGCAAAGAAAATTGCAGGGTCTGCCGATATCACTGCAAAACTTATTTCTGCCGGAGGTTCAGATGATATTGAGAAGGCTATTAATGAAGCGATTGCATTAAATGATACAATTGGAGGCATAATTGAATGCAGGGTTAGAAATCCTCCCCAGGCGATTGGGGAACCCTTCTTTTACTCATTCGAATCTGCTGTGAGCCATATTATATTTTCTATACCGGCAATCAAGGGCATTGAATTTGGTTCAGGATTCGCTGCAGCATCGATGAAAGGTTCTGAGAATAACGATCCTTTCATTGATTCTAAAGGTAAAACCGCTACAAATAATGCCGGAGGGATCAACGGAGGTATTACCAACGGGAATGAAATTGTCTTCAGGATTGTGGTAAAGCCAACCTCCTCAACAGGTGTCGATCAGACTACATTTAATTTCAAGACGGCTGAGATGGCTACTCTTAAAGTAAAAGGAAGGCATGATACCTGCATTGCTTTAAGAATGCCTGTGATTGTTGAGGCAGCCACTGCTATAGCTATGGCTGATCTGATGCTGATCGACAGGGGAATACATGGTGAACGAAATATCTGAATTTTTTTAATATTCTGTTATAATTCTCCCCTCCTTCAAAAGGAGGGGAGAGTTAGGTAATAAGTAATTATTTCATCGACTTAATAACAGGTGCTTTTTACTTTGATTTAAGGAGGAGCCCTCTATTAGTCGAGGCTGTTATTTTGAACCTGTCATCAATTCTGTCGCCGATTATCCATACAATTTTTCCCCCCGATTCGAGGATAAAAATATTTTCCTTGTCAAATTTTGAATATTTATTATCGATAAAATAATCGCTGAGTTTTTTCTTCTGATTCATTCCAAGAGGATAAAAATGATCTCCGGCTTTCCATTTTCTGATTATAAAAGGGAATGAGACCTTCTGTGAATCAATACAGGCAATGTGAGGATCGGAACTTATTTCAAAGTTTTCGGCGATTATGATACTTCTTGCTGAAGCGATGCCCGGAAAAAAACGGAAGTCCTGAATGTTTTCAATCGTGTATGATGTTTCATTATTGATTTCCTCATCAGACACAATTATTTCTTTTCTGTTTTTGATTATTCTGTGTGTTCCGGTGATGATCAGGCCGCCTGTCTTGCCTTCAATTACTTTAACGAGATCGGATAACAATGCACTGGTTATTCCGTACGGTTTAAACAATTCGAAAAGGATGACTTTATTGTATAAATAGTTTTTTAGTGCACTTATATTAAAGGTGATGAACTGGTCTTTTTGTTGAACCATGCTATCGCTTATACCAGATATATATTCTGATACAATTTCATTAAACCCTGAGAATCTTTCGGCGGTTTCATTAAGTGTTGTTTCAATTGAAGGGTTGATCTCTTTGAGCAATGGGATAATCTGGTGCCTGATTTTATTCCTTGTATATTTAGTATCAGCATTTGACCTGTCTTCGCGGAACTCAATGTTATGCTGGTCGCGGAATTCAGTAATCTCCCGTCTTGTTGCAAAGAGCAACGGTCTGATGATCCTGTTGTTTACAGGTTTCATTCCAGCCATTCCTGCCAAACCTGTTCCCCTGGCAAGGTTAATCAGCAGAGTTTCAATATTGTCATTCAGATTATGTGCAACGGCTATTAAGTCGTATTCATTTTCCTTTCTGATCTCTTCGAACCATTTGTATCTCAACTCCCTTGCCGCCATCTGAACAGATAATCCGTTCTTTTTGGCAAATGTTTTGGTTTCAAATTTTATGCAATGGAACGGGATATTATGTTCAGTAGCAAAATGACGCACCAACTCCTCATCTTTATCTGATTCCAATCCCCTCAGGGAGAAATTACAGTGTGCTATAGCTATATTATAATGAAGGTGGTGAAAGATCCAGGTCATCACCATTGAATCAATGCCACCGCTGGCTGTGAGAAGAATTTTATCACCTGGCTTTATAAGACTGTTTTCGGTAATGAACCTGTTAAACTCATCAATCATAATGGTTGCATTGAAATGCAAAAATAGAAAAAGGTATCCTTTCGGGGGATACCTTTTCATTAAAATAATAGATTATCTATTTTTTTGAAAGATATTCAGCAACGCTTTGCTGGGTTTCTTTCATTGCTTTATCTCCTTTGTGCCAGTCGGCAGGGCATACTTCTCCGTTTTCTTCAAAAAACTGCAGAGCATCCACTATTCTCAGTGTTTCCGAAACACTTCTTCCCAGGGGCATATCGTTTACAATCTGATGCCTTATAATCCCCTTTTTGTCAATCAGGAATAATCCCCTGTATGCCCTCGGGTCACCATTGAAAGTAACATCTCCTTCTTCTGAGTAGTCGTAATCACCTGCCAGAACATCATAATTTTCAGAGATAGTTTTTGAAAGATCCGAAACAAGCGGGTATTTTACACCCTTTATTCCTCCCTGGTTCAATTCTGTCTGCAGCCATTTCCAGTGAGAGTGTTTTGAATCAACCGAACAGGCAACTACTGCAACATTTTTTTCTTCGAATTCCTTAAGTCTTTCCTGGAAAGCAAGAAGCTCAGTAGGACAAACAAATGTAAAATCAGCAGGGTAAAAGAAAAACACTACATATTTTTCCTCAAGGTATTGCTCAATAGAGAACCCTTCAACAATTTCACCGCCATTTATTACTGCAGGAGCAGAGAAAGCCGGTGCCTTTTTTCCAACTAAAACAGCCATTTTTTAAATTAATTTAATATTAGTAATTATTGATCATCATAAATGATACAAAATTCAGAAGGTTTTGTTCATTACCGGTACGGAATAATTGCAGGAGCTCCCGGTTCGAAGTTATTGGGTCTTAAAAGTTGTTCCCCCGAAATATTTACGGGTGAAATAGTTGAATAGGAAGGAGGGTTGGGAAAATAACCGATCCGTATCTGAAGAGTATTAAAGACCAGGTTGTCATTTCTTATCCTTATTCCGACTCCTATACTGGAAAGTGCATAACCTTTACCAAGCATCTCCGTAGTACCTGAAAGGAAAGAAAATTCCGTAAATCCGAAAAATGCGAATCTGAAACCGTAGAAATTGACCGGGCTGAACAAAACAGATTCAAGGCTGACCGCTAGTCTTTGTGTTCCGTTTATTGAGTCATTACTGAACCCTGTGAATCCATTGTTGTTAAAAAATTTCAGATATTCATTTGAATATCTTCCAAAGCCTCTTGTATACTGAAGATAAACAAAGTTCCTGATCCTGGCTGTTCCCAATGTAATAAGGTTTGAAAAATAGTTCAATCCAAGCGATAATACTCCCTGCTCCGTTCGATTTTTATTTAAATAGGTCGATAGTCCTCCATATAAGTAAAAATACCCAAGAGTTTTGCTCGATCGTGCAAAAGATGCTTCACCTCCAATGTATGTTCTCTGTTTGAATTCGTTAAATTCTCTTCCGGCAGTTATATTAAACAGTGCTCCATACGGGATATCTTCGGTACGGCCATAACTATAGATCAGGTTGGTTTTGGTGTATTTTTGTATTGAGAATGCGGCTGATGTCAGATATAGCTGGTATTTCTGCAGGTTATAAAAGGACTCAGGTAAAATAACGGGATGATTAAAAACATTGTTATTGGTATAACGGGCACCGATAATTAACCTTGATACTGACTCTTTATTAAGAAGAAAAGATCTTGATAACCAGTAATCCTGCAAATTGTATTTCAGGGGAGCGGGGATCTTAAGCGTATCTAGATCCTCTGAGGTGTACATCATTCTTACGGAAATTCCTCCGGCCCATTTTGTTTTTGAGCTGACCAACTTTCGACTCAGATCGAACCCGTAAGTTTTCTCACCAAGGCCATGAAGAAAATAAACATTCAGGTTAATAAATGATTTTGAAATGTTATTTGCCAGATAATGAAAGCCAAATCCCGGGGACTCTGGCAAAGTATTATCATATGGCATGTCAAGTCCAAATTCCTGACCCATTCCTAAGATGTTTTTTTCAAAAACAGAGACAGAACCTTTTTTTAAACCATGATAAGTATAGGAGCCTCCAAGAGAATAGACATCCTTGGTGTAGACAACTATATCAGCTTCATCATCTGAGACAGGAAGAACAATAATTCTTGCGTCGTTGATGTAGGGAAGCTGACGTAATATTCGTTCGTTATCACTTAGAGTGAGGGGAGTTATCATGTCACCTTCAGAAAAGAGAAGGTTTTTCCTGATAATACTTTCGTTTGTACTGACGTGAGTTTTATTTAAAATATTCTCAATTTTGTTTGGATCAGCTGATGCCGGATTGTTGATATCAGCCCCGAAAACATTTAGCCTATGTATGACTATTTTCCTGATCTTTTTTCCTGAATACTGGATATAATTGGCGTCGCTTGTTCCAGTGAATTGCTTTTTATAAATGGTATCGCGTCTGACAATAACAAAACTATAGAGTCTTTTGGTTAGCTGATTTCTCGAAGCTTTAATTTTAAGAGAGTCGAAGAATGAAATGTTTTTGTCTGCCGGAACCGAAGCCGGAACTATTGAAGAAGGCATGCTTAGCAAGGCCTGTTTCGAAAAAACTGAGATAAGGTTAGAGATTTTCTTAATTACTTCCGGAGGGATCTTTTTTACAGTATCATTTTTTGCTGTGTATTGTGGATATGCAATGTTACATAAGAACAATAGGGCCATAATCATTAATGACACTATACAGCTTCTGTATTTTTCCGGATTTTTGCACATCAGGTTTCTTGAGGATTGCTAAGCAAAACATCATCGGAGTTAAACTGAAATCCCAACCGTTTTCCTGTTATTACCCTTGAATGTTGAATCTTGGCTTCAGCCTGACCCACAGTAGCAATTTTTACTGTATCATAAGGCGGTACAAGAAGATCAAACTCAAGGGCGTATTGGATTGCTGTTGAAATGATCAGTTGAAGTGATTGCTTGCTGATCTCTTCATTACCATAATTTGTAAACAACATTCCCATCTGCCTTTTTCCCTCTACAAAATACTGTTTCTCATGGTTAATGAATATTCTTGCAATGAGGTACCCCAGGTCGTCCAGCCGGGAATATTTGAATGAATCGCTGAGAAAGTTATATATGTTTATAATCCCTGAATAAGCATTGAATTTATTTTTCTGAATATATGCAGTTTTCCAGGCAGGGTGATCCCTGTCGAACTGAAAGATGTTGGAGTGCATGCTGAAAAGTAAAATATCTCCCGCAACCTTTATCTGGGCATCAAAATTACTTCTGTCGGTATATTCCAGTCTAATCCTGGAATCAACTCCGCTTAAACTGGAATTAACATCTTTTGACAAATTTTTAAGTACATCTTTGACCACACAAAATGACTCAAGAGTATTATCAAATACTTTTTGTTTTAGAAGAGATTTTTCTTTTAGAGTACCTATTATTGCTACTTTCTTATCATCCTGATCGGTCATAATAAACGTAGATTTAGGTGAAATATTGGCATCTAAAATAATAATTTAATTAATAAGACCTTGCAAAAAGAACCCTTCTGTTTGATAGTTTTCCTGAATAGACGCATTTGCCTTTTTCTTCGATACTATCAAAAGGAATACATCTGATAGTGGCTTTTGTCTCCTCTTTGATCTTTTCTTCAGTCTCCTTTGTCCCATCCCAGTGAGCCATTATAAAACCGCCCTGATTATCCAGAACTTTCAAAAACTCTTCCCAGCTGTCTACATAAAACGTATTTTCTTTTCTGAAGTTTAATGCCTTATTGAAAATATTCTGCTGGATATTTTCTAGCAGGGAAGGGATATGTTCATATACTTTGTCAACTGAGATGGTTTCTTTTGTGAGCTCATCTCTTCGGGCAACCTCTATTGTATTGTTTTCCAAATCACGTGGTCCTATTGCCAGGCGTACAGGAACTCCTTTCAGCTCATAATCTGCAAATTTCCATCCCGGTTTATTATTGTCCCTGTCATCGTATTTCACCGATATGCCAAGTGCTTCCAGTCCTGATTTAATTTTTCTGGCAGTTTCTGACAAGGCTACAAGTTGTTCATCATTTTTAAATATAGGGATTATAACAACCTGAATAGGAGCAAGCTTAGGCGGCAATACAAGCCCATGGTTATCCGCATGACCCATAATTATAGCGCCAATAAGCCTTGTTGTAACACCCCACGATGTTGCCCATACATAATCAAGTTTACCTGTCTTGTCTGTAAACTGAACATCAAATGCTTTAGCGAAGTTTTGACCAAGAAAATGGCTGGTGCCAGCTTGTAAAGCTTTTCCATCCTGCATAAGGGCTTCGATGGTATATGTGTCGAGTGCTCCGGCAAACCGCTCATTTTCACTCTTATATCCTTTTATTACAGGAAGGGCCATTGAATTTTCAGCAAAGTTCGCATAAACATTGATCATCTTTTCAGTCTCTTCTACAGCTTCCTCCCGCGTGGCATGAGCTGTATGTCCCTCCTGCCATAGAAATTCTGTAGTTCTTAAAAAAAGTCTTGTCCGCATTTCCCACCTCACTACGTTTGCCCATTGATTAATGAGAATTGGTAAATCCCTGTATGAGTGGATCCAGTTTTTATACGAGTTCCAGATTATGGTTTCTGATGTGGGACGAATAATCAATTCTTCCTCAAGCTTTGCTGCGGGATCAACAACAATTCCTTTCCCATTTTCATCATTCTTGAGACGATAATGGGTTACAACTGCACATTCTTTTGCGAATCCCTCCACATGTGTTGCCTCTTTGCTGAAAAAAGATTTTGGAATAAGTAATGGGAAATATGCATTAACATGCCCGGTAGCTTTAAATAGCCTGTCAAGTTCAGCCTGTATCTTTTCCCAGATTGCATACCCATAAGGTTTAATGACCATGCATCCGCGTACAACTGAGTTTTCTGCCAAATCAGCCTTGATAACCAGATCGTTATACCATTGTGAATAATTCTCGTCCCTGTTAGTTAAAAACTTCGCCATTTTTTTGGTATGGTATTTGTTTGATTATTATTAATTAAATAGATTGCGTAAAAATAAATAAAAAGATCAGTTTTTATTCAAAAAAGAAAAGGAGGTTCATCATGAAAACAAAATACTCTATCGGAATCTTATCATTACTTCTTCTTGCAGGCTCAACATTAAATGGGCAAAGAGGCGATTCCAGGGGTTACAGAAATGGTGACGCCAGGGTAATAAATAATTATTATAATGATTACGACTACTCTTTTACGTCAAGAATAAACAGGTTTCACAGATCCTATGTCGCATTTGATTATTATAACCCGTTTTTCAGTGATCCTTACGGGTATAATTATCAGCCTTATTCCCTGGGACTCAACTTCTACGGCGGACTTGGATTAGGATTCGGAAACAATTGGGGGTATGATCCTTATTTCGGGATCAATGATTACTGGGGCTATGATCCTTTCTATTACAACAACTGGTACTCGCCTTTTTACTTCAATTTAGGTTTTGGAAACTGGTGGCATAATAATTATTATGGAGGGTATGGTCGCAGTCATTACCGCGATTGGGACAATTACAGGCCAGCATACTATTCTCACAATGATCGTTATGGAAATAATAATGGTTCTGGCAGATATTCAACTTCAGTTTACCCGTCGAGACGGAATTCAGGCAATAATTCAGGACCTGCAGGCCGTAATAATATATCAAGAAGGGAAGACCCCTCAGTAAATTCATCTCGTAACACGCTAAGTAATAATAATTTGACAAAAAGATCGAATAATGGCGTAGGCAACGGAGAAACCCGTCGCTACAGCTATACCTCAGTAAATCGTAACAATGGAAACAACAGAAATTACAGCAACAGTTCGGTGTCATCACGGGCTGTCAGCTCACCTCAGGCACATTCATCATCTTCAAGATCATTTAGCTCAGGATCAGGTTCAAGAAGCATTTCATCGCAGGGGTCATCACATAGTTCATCAAGGTCATCCGGGTCAAGATCGGGTTCATCCGGAGGGCATTCATCAGGTGGACACTCATCAGGTGGACACTCATCAGGGGGACACTCTTCGGGAGGACACTCATCGGGAAGGAGATAAAAGCAATGGGTGAATATTAAAAAGCCCGGCTCGTATAAAAACAATTAATTTGTGAAATCATAAGACTTAGTTAAATAAATTTGTTTCTTTGGTACAATATTTGCGTGTTAATAAGAAAACAATAGGGGGAAAATAAAATGAAAACTGTATCTCAAATATTTATTCTTGCACTTCTAACCCTTGGGTCGTGTACTTCAAGTCTATATACAGGCGCAGAGTATGATGATCTTTATTATTTGCCTTCTGACAAACCGGTAGCTAAAAACAATCAGGTTGGAAATGAGCAGATTGTCCAGGACAACGTAAAGGGGAAAGATTATTATGATAATGTATATGCGGCTGATACCCTTGTTTCGGACGAGTATTCTGATGTAGTTGACTACAACAACCAGGTAAATAGTGGATTCAATTCCAATGAGGGCTACGATTATTACAGCGATTTCCCCTATTCAAACAGGTTAAGAATGTTTTACGGAAACTATTTCGATCCTTTCTGGAGAGATCCTTTCTATTCTAATTTTGGATATTCTTCATACGGATATGGTTTTGGTTATGGCGGTTACCCTTCTTATGGCTACAATAATTACTACGGTTATGGCGGCTTCCCCGGTGATTATTATGGTGGAGGTTATTACCCTGGTTATTATGGTGGTTATTATGGTGGCTATTATGGTGGCTATTATGGCGGCTATTATGGAGGTTTTGGTTCATATTATGGTTTTGGTTATTCGGGAATTTCCATTCATGAAAATGGGAAAAACAGTGTAGGTTACGCAAGGAGAGAGAGACCAAGTACCCTTTCAGCAGGCGGTAGCAACAATATTGGTTTAAACGGCTATTCAAGAAGAAATTCATACGTTTCAGGTTCAAATCCGAGAGTTAGCGGAAGAACTTCAGGAACTCAGACAGTTGCATCCAACCAGAGAAGAACGACCTCCTCCGGTTTACGTACCCAGCAGGCGATTAATGAAGCAAGCAGAAAATCGGTTCAGAACCAGACCAATGAGATCCGTTCAGGCTCACCGAGCCCAAGGAATCCGGTAAATTCAAGACCTGAATATAACAGCACCAACAGATCATATACCCCGAGTTATAACAATCCAAGGATGAGTACAAGACCCTCCTATAATAACAGCAGAGCCTCCCAAAGTATAAATTCCGGCAGCAATAGGAGCAGCGGTGCAACAAATAATAGCAGGGTATATAACAGCAACTCGGGTTCTGTCAGAACACCTTCAAATCAGGGATCCTACCAGAATTCATATAATAATGTAAGAAGCAATTCTTCCGGTGGTGGTAGTTTCCAGAGGAGAAGCGAAGCACCTTCGGGATATTCTGCACCGGCTAGCCAGTCCAGATCTAATTCATACAGAAGTTCAGAAAGTTACTCTGTTCCTTCAAGAAGCAGTGTGGAAAGATCAAATAGTTATTCATCAGGTTCTTCTTATCGAAGTTCTTCTTCGGAGAGCAGTGGCAGATCATCTTACAGCAGTGGATCATCTTCAGGTTCCTACTCATCCGGATCATCCTCATCAGGATCCTCATCCGGATCTTCATCTGGCAGTAGCAGCGGTGGTGGGGGTGCTTCAGGAAGAAGATAGTCTGAGACAATATAGCAGGGTTAAAACAGATCATTCTAAAAATAGAGTGCGGGGATAGTCTTACAATAAAATTACATCTTATGAAAAAGTCAGGTATATTATTAATAATGCTATTATCAGTTCTCACGGGTGCTAAAGCCCAGAACATAGATGATGCATTGAGGTATTCCCAGGTATTCTACACCGGCTCAGCCAGGTTTATGTCTATGGGTGGCGCGTTTACAGCTCTTGGCGGGGATTTATCTGCTATCAGCCTAAATCCTGCAGGTACGGCAGTATTCAGATCTTCTGAATTTAGTCTGACCCCTCAACTGTATTATAATACTACATCTTCTGTTTGGAATGGTTCAAAATCTAAAGACGCCAGTTCTCTCTTTAATCTGAATCAGATTGGAATTGTATCCAATATAATCTCTACTAATAATGAGAAAGGCCTGGTAAATTTAAATATCGCGTATTCGTATAACAGAACAAACAACTTTACTGAGAATATTACTATCAGCGGGATCAGTAATAACAGCTCCATGGCTGATTTCTGGGCTTCCCGGGCAAACGGGAATAGTAAAAATAATATGCCTGATGATGCATGGGCTGCATATCAGACAGGTTTAATTGATACACTTTCAGGATCAAATACGTCATATGGGACGGTATTTTCACGTTACGGCGATAACCCTTATTCGACCTATGGTCAGCAAATAAAAAGAGTGATTACCAATACCGGATATTCTGGTGAACATTCGTTCTCAATAGGAGCCAATATCTCAAATAAATTTTTTCTGGGAACAACGCTGGGAATCAGCAGAATAAAATATACGGGACACTTAGAACATCTCGAATCGGACGTTAACAATCTCATTTACGATTTCAAGAGTTTCACATATACTGATCATCTTGAAGCTACCGGAACAGGATATTCTTTGAAATTAGGGGCAATTATTAAACCTGTCGAATTCTTAAGGATAGGTCTTGCAGTACAATCTCCTACAGTATATAGAATTACAGAGAATTATTATGACGATCTTTCTGTACATTTTGATACTAAGGTAAATAATGTAGACAGTTATGAGTATTCAAACAACCCTGCGAGTTACAAGTATACCTTAACAACACCACTAAGAGTCAATGCCGGTCTGGCTTTCCAGATAAAGAAACTTGCAATAATAAGTGCGGATTATGAGTTTGTCGATTACAGTACATCGCGTTTCAGTAATGCAATTGATAATCTGAGTTTCAGTGCTGAAAACGATAGTATCAGTGTCAAGTATAAGTCAGCTTCTAACCTGCGACTTGGAGCTGAACTCCGTTTAAGTAACATTTACTTAAGAGGTGGTTATAGTTATTACGGGAAAGCTTTTAAATCAAATACGGATAACAAAAACCTTGATTATAGTTCAGTCTCATTTGGAATTGGTTTCAGGCAGCAGAATTTTTACTTCGATCTGGGTTGTGCCCTGATGTCTAGCAGCAGACTGTACTTTATGTATAGTGATCCAGGTTACCTCAAGCCTGCATCAGTGGCAACCACAAGAAACACTTTTACCGCAACATTCGGATACAAGTTTGGTATTTGATACTTTGATGACTTCCTTTTTATGAGGCTGTTTCACTAGAAGCAGCCTCTTTTTTTATGTATAGTTTCAAACTCGCCCCTTGAATCCTTATGAACCCACCCCTCTCTCTGGATCCAATAACTCACCCCCCAACCCCCTCTCTGCTTTGCAAAGAGGGGGCGTAAAATACACTATATCATTTAGTTTCCCCCTCTTTACGAAGTAGAGAGGGGGATTAAAGGGGGTGAGTACATTTCGTTTACAAATAATCTACTGCCTCCGGCCCCATGTTAAAGATCAGGTCAATTATGCTCAGCCGGTGAATAGACCGGTTGCCATAATCAAAAACATGTATGTATTCTTCTGTAGAGTATTGAGATTCCTTTTTTGGCGATATTTTATATCTGAAATCATTTTCAGATTCACAGGTTGGTGCAAAATCTGTAGTGCAGGTGATTTTAGAATCCAATCTGAGCATTTTCAGAACTGCATCAATTAATTCCATGTTCAGGTCAAAAAGAAAATCAACCTTCCTTGAAATTATCTTTTCAATATTTTCAAAATAATACTGAAAATAGGGTGACGATCCGTAGGATGCAATTATTGCCCCCAGGTGAACCTGCTGCCACCGTTTGGAGTAGTCAATCCTGATATCTTTTGTGGGCGTTTTATGCTGACTTCCAAGATAAACCGGCACAGTAAGAAGCTGTGGTCCATGTGAGGAGAGAATATAACATCTGTTGCGGTAAGACTGTTTCAGATAATTTTCCTCTCTTTCAATTAAAGCCTCTTCAGCTTGTGAAATCACTGCGAAGTATTCAACTGGTGGGAGGTAAGCAGTTGAAACCAATATTTTCCCCGTCATTTTGATATGATCACACCATTTTATTGATCATGCTGGCAGCGAATCCGGCCCCGAATCCATTATCTATGTTGACAACTGTAACACCTGTTGAACAGCTTGTAAGCATAGCAAGCAATGCGGATATACCTCCGAAATTAGCACCATATCCAACACTTGTAGGAACTGCAATGACAGGTTTGTCAACCAGTCCCCCGACCACGCTCGCAAGAGCTCCTTCCATGCCGGCTATTACAACAATCACCCTGCACTTTCTAATTTCCGGCAACTTGTCTACAAGCCTGTGAATGCCAGCTACTCCGGCATCGTAAATTCTTAAAACATTGTTCCCGAGAAGTTCGGCAGTTACCGCCGATTCTTCCGCTACAGGCATATCAGATGTCCCGGCGGTGATTATTGCAATTTTGCTCTCAGGGACTGACGGTTTTTTCTTCTGTAAAGAAATGATTCTTGCTACCGGGTGATAAACTGCATCTTTTGATATGCTTCTTACTGCGTCATACATCTCCTGGTTCGCCCTTGTACCAATAACATTATTTTCCATTTCCGACATCACCCGGAATATTTCCCTGACCTGCTCAACTGTTTTCCCGGCACAATAAATTATTTCGGGATAACCTGTCCGCATTTCACGGTGATGATCAATTCTGGCAAAACCAAGATCGGTATAAGGAAAATTTTTAAGCACTTCCAGGGCTTCCTCAATGCTCGTTTCTCCTTTTTTTACATCCTTAAGCAGTTTTTCAACTTCTTTTACATTCATAACAATTTTTTTTTTAAGGATTTGAACTCCCTGTCCTGTAACCTTCAAGGTCCAAAGATACGTATCTGAATCCTATTTTTTTCAGGTTGGAAATAATATGTTCTTTGTCAGGGTTATGAATGATTTTTTCGATGTACCCGGGCAAACATTTACTTTAATTTATTTGTCAATAATGCCATAATGTTATTATAGACCTCCTTAACCGGTATCATTTTTTCACCTGCTATACGCTTGCAATCCTCGTATTCGGGTTTACACGATACTTCGTTACCATTATAATACGACCGTTTGACGGAGATGTCACCATAAACAGTCGGTAGTGTCTCGAATTTTCTTACAAGCGTATCTTTTCGAAAAGGTAATGTCCTTATTCCCAAAGATGTTGATTCAGTGAAAATGATATTTTTCAGAATATCAGCCGATTCAACTTCACAAATGACCCTGAGCAGGATACCCGGACGGCCTTTTTTCATAATAATATTTGAGATGAAAACATCTGAAGCGCCTGCCTTAAATAGCCTGTCGGAAATATATTCGAAGAATTCCGGATTCATGTCATCAATATTGCATTCAAGCAAAATGGCATCGTGTCCCGATCCGGTATTTTCAATTGTTTCACCAATAAAAACTCTGAGAAGGTTAGGAACATCCTTGTTCTCTTTCTGACCTATGCCGTATGCTGTTTTTTCAATTTTTATGGAAAGATCAGGATTGAAATCAGTCCCCAGGGCAGCCAGTATAGCTGCACCAGTCGGAGTGGTGGCTTCAAAGTCGACACCGTCTTTTTTTACCGGTATTCCTTTTATGATTTCTGCTGTTGCTGGAGCTGGAACGGGTAGTTTTCCATGATCGCACAAGACAAACCCTCCTCCGAGCTCCACAGTAGAAACATGCACCGCCTCAATATTCAACGCATAATAGCATATAGCCGCACCAACCACATCAATTATAGAATCAACAGCTCCGACCTCATGAAAGTGAATATGTTCAAGAGAGATTCCATGTACTTTGGCTTCAGCCTGGGCAATCTTCAAAAATATTTTCAAACTCAATTCCTTGGTCCTGGTATCAAGCGATGAGTTGTGAATAATCTTTTCTATATCAGAAAAGTGACGATGTGAATGTTCATGTCTGGTTTGTTTAACTGTCACTTTTGTGCCTGTGATGCCATGTCTCTGGTCCATCTGTACGGAAAGTTCCCAGCCTGGAAGGTTAAGCTTATTTAATTCGTCAGTGAGATATGATCTGTCAACACCAAGATCAATCATAGCACCAAGATTCATATCTCCACTGATTCCCGAGAAGCAGTCGTAGCAGATAATTTTCATTTTCTTAGAGTAGTATAATGTGCAACAATTAAAACGTAATAATGTTAAAAAATGCTCCTGAATATATCTACCTGTAATATTCTCTGCGAATATACTATTTACAAACTTCACGGAATAAGAAAAAAAAATTGTATTTTTCGGCACTAATACAAAAATCATTCAAATAAACCAATATTAAAATTATGAAAAGAAGAGATTTTCTTAAAACATCAGTTGGCGGAGGTTTGGCAGCGGGAGTAGCTTTAAAAATGGGTGGATTTGAAAAACTCTGGTCATCCGCACCACAGGCCGCAAAGTATGATATGGTAGCCGTTATGGGAGGTGATCCTGACGCAATGTTCGATCTCGGAATTCAGGAGTTAGGCGGAATGGGAACTTTCGTTAAGAAAGGACAAAAAGTACTTATTAAACCTAATATTGGTTGGGATGTAATTCCTGAACTTGGAGCGAACACCAATCCACTTCTTGTAAAGAGAATTATTGAACATTGTTTCAAGGCAGGTGCCAAAGAGGTTTATGTTTTCGATCATACTTGTGATAACTGGGTTAATTGCTATAGTAATTCAGGTATTGAAAAAGCAGCAAAATCAGCCGGTGCGAAAGTTGTTCCGGGTAACTCGGAAAGCTACTATCATGAAATCACAATTCCCGGAGGGATAAAGCTTCAGAAAGCCAAAGTTCATCAACTTTTGCTTGAAACCGATGTATTTATAAATGTACCGGTTCTTAAAGATCACAATTCAACCCGGATGACATGTTGCCTCAAGAATTCCATGGGCCTGGTATGGGACAGAGGTTACTGGCATGGCAACGACCTTAATCAGTGCATAGCAGATTATGCTCTCTACGAGAAAAAGCCTGCCCTTAATGTTATAGATTGTTATAATGTTATGGTAAAACATGGTCCCCAGGGTGTATCTAAAGAGGATATTGTTTCAATGAAGTCGCAGATACTGACAACCGACTGGGTGGCAGGAGATGCTGCAGCTGCAAAAATGCTGGGAGTAGCTGTTGAAAAGGTAGAATATATTCCGATTGCTCATAAAATGGGTCTTGGGAATATGAACCTCGAATCGCTCAACATTAAAAAAATTAAAATGTAATTCCTGATGAGTTCCCCTCTGCTTAGAAGAATCCGGATAGTCTTTTCAACTCTTGTTTTTATCTTTTTTGTGCTGGTTTTTATTGATTTTAAATCAATTATTCCTTCTAACTATACTAACGCTTTGATGTTTTTACAGTTTATACCTTCTGTAATAAAGTTTTATGATCTGAAAACTTTAGCAGCAGGTGGTTTTCTTGTCATTCTTTTGTTGACTCTAATTACTGGACGAACCTACTGCTCATTTCTCTGTCCACTCGGCATAGGGCAGGATCTTAACAGCAGAATTGGCGGAAGAATTAAGAAAAAATTCAGAAGGTATGGATATAAGAAGCCTTTTACTATTTTGCGATACTCTTTTCTTGCTGTTACCCTGGTTATTACAATGGTTTGGGGTATTTACATGATTACTCTTCTGGATCCCTACAGCATCTTTGCCAGGTTTATGACATATTTTGCAAAGCCTGTCATAATTGCAATAAATAATTATGCTGCCGCGATTTTCGGGAAATTTGATATCTATACACTCAGCAATATTCCGGTAAGAGGATTTCCTTTAATAGTATATTCCATTCCTGCAGCATTCTTTCTTCTGATAGGCGGGCTTTCACTAACAAAGGGCCGCCTTTACTGCAATATGATCTGTCCGGTTGGTACATTCCTTGGACTGATATCCAAAATTTCACTTTTCAGAATAAAGTTTAATGAGACGGCCTGTACCAGATGCGGCAGATGTGCTATGCGCTGCAAATCTTCCTGTATTGACTTTCTTAAGGCTGATGTTGATATCTCAAGGTGTGTAAGTTGCTTTAATTGCATACATACTTGTCAGGATAAAGCGATTTCGTACGGGATTGTGAATATCAAAAGGAAGGTTCATGAGACCGATGAAAGCAAACGCAGGATAATAGCCGGATCTTTACTTCTTCTCTTCGGTATGTCGAGGGTTTCGAATGCTCAGGATAAGATTGCTCCAAAACCTAAAAAAGACTCAACAGTGAAAGAGAACCGGACATGCCCTGTTTGTCCTCCTGGGGGAATAGGTATTGCCGATTTTAATAAAGATTGCATTGCTTGTTCCCTGTGTATAAATGCCTGTCCAAATAGTGTTCTGCAACCTGCATATAAACAATATGGAATTGCGGGTATCATGCAGCCGGTTATGGATTATCATAAGAGTTTTTGTACCTATAACTGCACAAAATGCACTGAGATTTGTCCTACCAACGCATTGCATCCGCTTATGCTTGAAGCCAAAAAGCTTACTCAGTTAGGAAAGGCAAAGTTTATAAAAGATAACTGTATAGTAAAAACAGAAAAAACAGCCTGCGGGGCCTGCTCCGAAGCTTGTCCAACAAAGGCCTGCCATATGATAGCGTATGAAGGAAATCTTGTTATTCCGGAAGTTACTGAAGATATCTGTATTGGTTGCGGGCATTGTGAATTTGCATGCCCCGCCGCTCCATATAAAGCAATTTTCGTCGATGGCAATCCTGTTCATGTCGCTGCGAAAAAACCTGAAAATGTGAAGTCTGAGATAAAGACACCGGTTGAGTTTCCATTTTAAAGGACACAAAGAAGGCACAACGGGCACAAAGGCAAAACACAATAAATAAGTTCTTTGTGAACTTTGCTTTAGACCTTTGAGACCTTTGTGGTTAGTGGATTTCACATTTTTCAACATACCAAAAGGGGCAAATCGAAAAACTAAAAATTATTATTCATATGAAACCATCACATATTGAACATATTGGAATTGCAGTAAAGAACCTTAAAGCTTCAATCGACTTTTATGAAAAGGTTCTGGGTCTGACCTGTTATAGTATAGAAGAAGTTGCAGAACAGAAAGTCCGTACTGCATTTTTCATGGTTGGCGAAACAAAGATCGAACTACTCGAATCTACTGACCCTGAAGGTCCTATAGGAAAATTCATTGAAAAAAAGGGAGAAGGAATACATCACATCGCTTTTTCAGTCGAAAAAATTGAAGATCAGCTGAAACATTTAGCGGAACTGGGTATCACATTGATTGACAGTAAACCAAGAAAAGGGGCAGAGGGACTTGATATTGCTTTTCTTCATCCAAAGTCGACTTCGGGAGTTCTGATGGAGCTTTGTGAAAAGAAACAGTTAACTACCTGATGATGTTCATGTTTAAAAAAATGAGTAGGTTTGTGTAACATTACAAACGCGTGACAAAATGAAGAAATCTGTGGTAGTCGCCGGTAATTCCGGTCCAAAAGTCAGGTCCGACTGCGAAATCACTTTAGAACTTAAATCCACCGGCGGAATAAATCTTGATCTTACCTCAAAAGTCAAGGTTTTATATGGTGAATCGATAAAGAAACTGGTGGTGGAAATACTTGATTTTTTTGGTGTTAAACATGCCTCGCTAAAGATAAATGACTCGGGAGCTCTTCCTTTTGTTATAGCAGCAAGATTGGAATCGGCTGTTAAAAAGCTGATTGACACTGATCTTGAATTTCTCCCCGAGTTTCTGAAGGAAAACAAATATACTTCAACACGGCACAGGTTCAGGTTTTCAAGGTTATACTTGCCAGGGAATAACCCCGGCCTTATGATCAATGCAGGTCTGCACTCTGCCGAAGGCATAATTCTTGATCTTGAAGATTCAGTTGCGCCTGAAAAGAAAGATGAAGCCAGAATTCTTGTAAGGAATGCCTTGCGTCAGATAAATTTTTTCGGAGCAGAGAGAATGGTTAGAATAAATCAAGGTGAAAGAGGGTTAAAAGATCTGCATTCCGTAATTCCGCATAATGTTAATCTTGTTCTCATTCCAAAATGCGAAAGTCTGGAATATATTATTCAGGTTGAAGAAGAAATAGCTGCGATTAAGAAGAAATTCAAACTTAAAAATCAGGTCTTTCTCATGCCAATAATAGAAAGTGCGCTTGGAATCGAAAATTCATTTGAAATTGCCAGGGGCTCGGAAAATGTTGTTGCTCTTGCAATAGGTCTCGAAGATTATACAGCCGATTTAGGAGTGACAAGAACTGTTGAGGGTACGGAATCTTTCTACGCAAGAACAAGACTTGTCGTTGCTGCCAGGGCAGCAGGTATACAGGCAATAGATTCTGTTTTTTCGGATATTGCGGATATGGAAGCTTTAAGGCAAAATGTGAAGGCGTCAAAATCTCTGGGGTTTGAAGGTATGGGTTGCATTCATCCCCGGCAAATATCTATAATAAGGCAGGGATTTGCTCCCGATAAATCTGAAATTGAGAGATCAAAAAAAATAGTTCTTGCATTTGAAACAGCGCGAAAAAGCGGACTGGGTGTTGTTGCCCTGGGATCAAAAATGATTGATCCTCCTGTGGTCGCGCGCGCTCAAAAAATCATTGACCTGGCAGTCCGGCTGAATATATTGCCACCTGGTTGGATAAATGAAGTTCCATTTGATGAAAAACACGCAGTAAAAGAATAGTTATGCCAATAAAAACTGTGATAAATGCTGCAGGCAGATCCGTTCCTCTGGAGATCAATGGTAGGCCTGTTATCCCATTTAAAGGAGTTGGAAAACACAAACCAGCTGGCAGAAAGTATTCACCTCCAATTCCGACATGCTCAGATTATCCCGACGACGGCAATAAAGTTGTCAGTTCCCTTGAGGAAGCACTGAGGAAATGCGGTCTGAAGGATGGTATGACCATTTCAACTCATCATCATCTAAGAGATGGTGACCTTGTCAGCAATAAAATCTTTGAACTGGCTTCTGCAATGGGAAAAAAAGATCTTGTATGGTTCCCTTCTGCCTCTTTTCCATGCAATGACCCTGTAATTAAATATCTGGATGATGGAACACTAAACAGGATAGAGGGCAGCATGAATGGTCCGTTAGGACGATATGTTTCTGAAGGCAGGATGAAAGGGACTGCTGTTCTCAGATCACACGGAGGACGGGTTCAGGCAATACAGGATGGAGAAGTTACAATCGACATAGCTGTTCTTGCCGCGCCTACAGCCGATTCATTTGGGAATGCAAAAGGCACTGGCGGTAAATCATCATGTGGTGTTCTCGGATATGCCAAGGCGGATTATATGTATGCAAGTAAGGTAATTGTAGTGACCGATAATCTTATTGATCTGCCATGTTATCCTATGGAAATAGAGGGTAATTATGTGGATTACGTAGTTGTTGTGGACAAAATCGGAATTCCAGAGAAAATTGTATCAGGAACGACGCAGGTGACCAAAAGTCCCGACAGGCTTTTAATTGCAGAATTAACCGCATCATTTCTTGAAAAATCGGGCATTCTGAAGGAAGGGATAACCATGCAGGCGGGTGCAGGAGGAACATCACTGGCCATTGCAGTTTTTGTTCATGAGATCCTTAAAAACAAAGGGTGGAAATCGAAATTTGGATTTGGAGGAAGTACAAAATACATGGTAAAGATGCTGGAAGAGGGCCAGATGGGTTTTATCCTCGATGCACAGGTATTTGATCTCGACTCAGTCAGATCCTTAGAGAATAATCCAAACCATATTCCATATCCGGTTTTTAATGCATATAACTATCATTCAAAGGGAAACCTTACAAGCCTGATGGATATAATGATCCTTGGGGCAACTGAGATTGACTTAAATTTCAACGGTAATGTTGTCACACATTCTGATGGCTATCTGCTTCATGGAATCGGCGGCTGGCAGAACTGTCTTCATGCCCGCAATGTCATTCTTCCAATTCCATTGTTTCGCGACCGTATCCCTGTAATAGTTGATAAAGTAACTACATTATGTGGTCCGGGTGAGCTCATTGATGTTATCATTACTGAAAGGGGTATTGCAATTAATCCTCTGAGGAGGGATCTGATTGAAAGTGTTAAGGGAAGTGGTCTACCCATAAAAACCCTTAGTGAACTGAAAGATGAAGCTGAAAAAATATGTGGAATACCACAAAAGCCTCAGTTTGAAGATCAGATTGTTGCTGCTGTAAAGTGGGTGGATGGAACAGTAATTGATGTGGTCAGGAAGATAAAACCCTGATAATTAGTACTATGGATAGATTTAAATGTGTTGTTTGCGGCTATATTTATGACCCTCAGGATGGTGATCCGTCAGGGGGAATTGAACCCGGCACTTCTTTCAATGACCTGCCAGCTGATTATATCTGCCCGGTTTGTGGTGCGGGAAAGGATGAGTTCGTGAAATATGATTAACAGAGCAATATTGGCTCTTACAGAGAATTCACAACCTACATTACCTGTATATTCTGAACAACATCAATAAGAAGATCCCAGAACATCTGGGCCGTCTTAATTTCAATCATCTCTTCAGGAGTATGAGCTCCCCTTATTGTAGGTCCAAAGGATATCATATCAATCCCCTTTATCTTTTCATAAACAAGGCCACACTCGAGACCTGCATGAATAGCCCGGATCGAAGGTTCTTTACCGAATAAATCAACATATGATTTGCGGGTTATCTTAAGGATCTCTGAGGTTAGATTAGGTTTCCAACCTGGGTATCCGTCAGAATGAATTACTTCTGCTCCCGCAAGACAGAGACAAGATTCGACCATGGCACCAGCATTGTTTTTTGCTGACTCAACTGAGCTTCTCTGTGTGGTAATTATCCGTATAGTGTTATTAGGGCTGAACTTCGCTGAAGCAAGGTTTGTTGATGTTTCAACGAGATCATCCATTTCCTGCGACCATGCAATTACGCCATGAGGACAGCAGGTCAATGCATTAAGGAATTTTTTCTGGTCCTCGTCATCCATAACAAAGACAGGAACCTCAGTTTCCTTTATGGAAACCTTCAGATCTTTTTCAAGTGCCCCGAATTCATCAATCTGTGTTAAACAGAAATTCTCGATAAAGGTCTTTACATGTTCCGTTTCAGATTTATCAAAAACAATCGTTGAAAAAGCTTCTCTTGGAATTGCATTTCTGAGATTTCCCCCATTGAAGTCAGCTACTGAAATCTTAACCTGATTTGAGATATTCCACAACAACCTGTTCATTATCTTAACAGCGTTGCCATATCCTTTGTGAATTTCATCTCCTGAATGACCACCATGAAGGCCGGTAACTGATATTTCAAGTGCATAAGAATCTTTTTGAACAGATACGGGTTTATAATTCATGGTACCAACAGTATCCATTCCCCCTGCACAACCTATGAATAAAATCCCTTCGTCTTCCGAGTCAAGATTGAGAAGCGTTCTTCCAGTGAAAAAATCAGGGTTAAGATTGATAGCCCCGGTCATTCCCGACTCTTCATCAACAGTGAAAAGACATTCTATTTTTCCGGCATTAAGGTTTTTGTCTGTCAGGATCGCCAATTGTGCTGCAATGCCTATCCCGTCGTCTGCACCAAGAGTTGTCCCTGTGGCGGTGACCCATCCGTCCTTTACCTGAGGTATAATAGGGTCAGTTGTCCAGTCGTGAGGATAGTCAGCATTCTTTTCACCAACCATATCCATATGGCTCTGGAGAACAACCGTTTTTCTGTTCTCCATACCTTTTACGGCTGGCTTGGTAATAAGAATATTCCCAACTTCATCTTCTTTTGATTCGAGATTGTTTTTCTTCGAGAATTCAAGAAGATACCGTCTGATTTTCCCCTCATTCTTTGACAGTCGTGGGATATTACAAATCTCTTCAAAGTAGATCCAGATTGGCGCTGGATTCAGTTGACTTAAAATGCTCATACTTGGTATAATAGTCTATTCAGGCGGCAAAAGTACTATTTTTTTCCATTTTTCAGGCATAACCTTAAAATTATAGCCCGAAACGATGGCGTGACAAATTTTGATTATTTTTACAAATAGCAAGCTATTTTAAAACTAAAAAAGATAAATCGTATGTCGAAACATACCATAGTTACACTACCTGGTGATGGAATTGGCGCTGTAGTTCTGGATGAGGCAATAAGAGTGCTGGATGCAGCAGGATTTGAAGCAAATTATGTCCATGGGGATATAGGATGGGAATTCTGGTGCAGGGAGGGCAATCCGTTACCGCAAAGAACAATTGATCTGATTGAAAAGCATAAAATTGCACTGTTTGGTGCAATAACATCAAAACCAATAGATGAGGCTAAAGCTGAACTTTCTCCTGAACTGCAGGGAAAAGGATTCACTTATTCAAGTCCGATTGTGGGATTAAGACAACTGTTTAATCTGGATATATGCGTGAGGCCATGCAAATCATATAAGGGGAATCCTCTGAATTTCGTCAGAAGAGGCAAAGGGAATACTATTGACGAACCCCTGGTTGATGTAGTAATATTCCGTCAGAATACCGAATGTTTGTACTCTGGAGTAGAATGGACAAATCCTCCGGTAGTGGTTCATCAGGCTTTAATGACACATCCAAAATTCGTGGAAAACTTTGGGAAAGTTCCTGTAGATGAGCTTTCGATCTCTACCAGAATTTTTACCAGGAAAGCAACAACCAGGATACTTTTGGCTGCTTTTGAATATGCAAAAAGATATGGGTATAAATCGATCACTGTCTGTGAGAAACCTAACGTAATCAGAGAAACATCGGGGTTGATGTGGAAACTGGCTAAAGAAATCCAGAAAAACTCATTTCCTGAAATCAAACTCCTGAATACCAATATTGATGCGCAGATGATGTGGCTTACCAAGAATCCTGAGGACTATGGTGTGATCGTTGCCGGAAATATGTTCGGCGATATAGCATCAGATGCTTTCGCCGGACTGATAGGTGGTTTAGGGTTTGCATGCAGCGCCCAGTTTTCTTCCGACGGAATAGCAGTGTTTGAACCGACTCATGGATCCGCTCCGAAGTATGCAGATTACAAAATCTCAATTGTTAACCCGATTGCAATGATCGAATCTGCCTGTATGATGCTTGATTATATTGATGAAAAGAAAATATCATCCAGGATACGTAAAGCTATCACAAGCGTTATTGAAGAAGGCAAAGTCAGAACATATGATATGATGAAGATGGCCGGCCGGCCTGAAGTAATCCAGAATGGGGCTGCTTCAACTTCGATGATGACTGACGCTATAATTGCCAGATTAAAGTAACTTATAGAATTTCTTATGACAGAAGAAGTTAAAAAACTTTGGCCGGAACTTGAGTGGATAAAAGATGTCACACTCAGGGAGAATACTGCTAAAACATGGGAAACAGCTCTGAAAAGGAGTGTCCTTGATGTTGATGATCTTGACAGAATTCCTTTTACGCTTCTCTGCGGACCCGATCTGAAAGTAAGCTTCATGGCCCATAAAAGATGTGTGGTTCATATAGCAAAGGCAAGCGGGGAGAAGATGAACGATTTTTTTGGTGCCGATCTGCCTGTAAATATAGATATACTTATTTCAGGTGCGATTCTTGCTGATGTAGGTAAATTGCTTGAATATGAGCTGGATACAGCAGGGAATGCGGTTCAGGGAAAATATGGTCAGTATCTCCGGCACCCGTTCTCAGGTGTTGCTCTTGCAGAAGAGTGCGGCATACCTCCTGAAGTTTGCCATATAATTGCAGCCCATGCACATGAAGGTGATCTGGTAAAAAGAACCACAGAGGCTTATATTGTTCATCACGCCGATTTCATGACGTTCCTGCCATTTAAGAGCAGGCTGATAGTCTGAGGGCCCGCCTGGCAGCGGTTTATTTTGCGCCCAGGCTCCCCTGAAGGAAGCTGACTATTATTAGTTATCGACTTGGAGCATGAGATTGCTTCGTCGTTTCACTCCTCGCAATGACAGGGAGTATGCTTAATTAAACAGCCAGGTTGCAGGAACGATCTTTTTAGGCTGGTCAGATGCTTCAACCAGGAATTGCAGTCCCATTCCCCCTACCCTCTGAAAATATTCAATTCTTAGCTTATGATAACCTTTGGCAAGAGGATAATTTCTGCCTTCTTCCTTCATGCCATGGATACCATCATTAACGACCGGATCAGTTCCATCAATAATCATTTTACTGCCGTCATCGGAGTTAACATATAATCCATAGACACCATCGGCAGGTATAAGAAGATATCCTTCAAAAACAATACTGAATAAGGAATCTCTTCCGGATACTGTGTGATATACACCTGGTACTGTTTTAATTATAACCGGTTTTAGTGCTGAAAAATCAGGTAATACGTTGAAATCACCATTATAAATAGTCGCTTTCAGTCCTGGTTTCACCTTATCAACTCCTACTGCTGCCAGAAGGCTTTTCTTTTCCAGGTAATAAGAAGTTGTACGGCTCGTGGCGTCTTCCCATTTTGTAAAAGTCTTTATTGTAGTGGTTTCCGAAATATCAAATGGCGCCGTATACTTTGAAGAATTTTCTGCGGGGTCAGATCCATCAATAGTATAAAATATTTTTCCACCTTCTCTGAAATTTCTTAGTTCCACAATATACTTGTCGGTAAACATTCTTAAAGATGAAATAAGCGACGGAGGATTGATATTTTTGTTTGCCTTATAAACATTTTCAACGCCCATCTTATTAACCTTTCTGTCGTAAGTCATAAGTCCGTTCGTTTCAGTTTCAACATCAGTGGTTTGAGTGTAGATCGTTGCACTTAACCCATTTTCTTTTACAAACCTGTGTACCATATCAGTGTATGATTCAAATTTTGTAAGCAACTGGAGTGTATCAGCCATATTCCTGTACCCCCAGTTTTTCTGTTCCCAGGTATGACCTTGCAGTGGAAGACCCAGTCCTCCGAATTCTCCAAGTACAATTGCTCTTTTTTCCTCAGATGGTTGAACGACTGGATCAGGATAATGATGAATATCGTTTATATTGCCGGTTCCTCTGTCGGTCCAGCCGGATGAACTATTAACAAGCCTTGTGGTGTCATAGTCAGCTATAAGTCTTGTGATCCTGCCTGTCTCGAACTGTCCCCATCCTTCATTGAACGGTACCCACATTATGATTGAGGGATGATTATATTTTGTTTCAATCATTCGTTTCAATTCTAACTCATATTGTTCTGTTGCCTCTTTTGACTTATCTATATCAGGCATATTTCCCCATATTGATTTATCACCGCTTGGCATGTCCTGCCAGACAAGAATTCCCAGCTTATCGCACCAGTAATAGAAGATCCTGTTTTCAACTTTTACATGTTTCCGCAACATATTGAATCCCATTTTCTTTGTCATCCGCAGATCATAAACCATTGCATTTTCTGTCGGAGGTGTGTAGATGCCGTCAGGCCAGAAACCCTGATCCAGCGGACCATTCTGATATACGAACTCATTATTAAGGAGCATTCTGGTAAATCCGTCAGCAGTTTTTCCAACCGATATCTTTCTGATACCAGTATAAGAGGTTATATGATCGACTGTCTTGCCTTTATTTTTTAATTCGATACTGATATCATACAGGAATGGTTTGTCAGGAGTCCAGAGAATCGGATCTTTTATAAAAAACTTAATCCCATCTTCAGGTTTTCCAGTAGCTGTTATGATGGTTTTTCCCTCTTTTTTTATTTTGTAAGTCAAAGAGCCGGCTTGTGCATTTTTGACATCTGTTTTAAGCATAATTGCTCCATTATCTGCATCTGTAACAGTTCTAAACGATGCAATATATGACTCGTTTACAGGTTCGATCCATACAGTCTGCCAGATCCCGGTTGTCGGAGTATACCATATACTCCCTGGCGACGAAACCTGTTTCCCTCGAGGTTGTGTTCCTTTATCAGTAGGGTCCCACACGCAAACAAGCAACTCGTGGAGTTTTTTATTGGCAAGTGTGGCTGTAATATCGAATGTAAAAGGATCGTAGCCACCACGGTGAGTTCCTGCTTCTTTTCCATCTATCCATACAGTTGTTTCCCAGTCACAAGCTTCAAAGTTCAGCAGGATATGTTTTTTATTCCATACATTCGGAATACTGAAGGATCTTTTGTACCAGAGATTTTGATTTTCATTGACTCTTTTTCTGACACCTGAAATAGCTGATTCAACCGGATATGGAACAAGGATTGAGCCTTCCCATTTTTCCGGTTTTATTCCTTTCTGAGTTATTGAAAAGTCCCATACGCCATTTAGATTAATCCATGCGTTTCTTACCATATCGGGACGGGGATACTGTAACCAGGGTTTCAGAGGATCAACATCATGCGCCCATTTTGTAATTATCGGGTTTTCAGCGATTTTCCAGGTTATTTCTTTTTTGTGAGTGCACGATACACTTAAATAAATCATCAGGATTAGGGCAATACGAAAAGATCTCATAAGTATCAATAATATCTAAATAGTAAATATAAATAGTAAACAGACAATGTAAAATGTAAAATGCAGCACCCAGCACCCAGCTCTCTCTTCTACCTATCCCAGTTTCATCTTTTCAACCTCTTCAATATTTCTTTCATTGGTAACAGCCTTTGCATCGGTGGTATACAAATAATCGATTAGGTCCTGATATTTATCCA
>Ga0208079_1000137_pt1 | contig 40983 bp, 32 predicted proteins | sample NGESurdeep092012_5_FD_184474 | JGI IMG/M metagenome (GOLD analysis project Ga0208079, IMG submission 184474) | Arctic peat soil microbial communities from Barrow, Alaska - NGEE Surface sample 210-2 deep-092012 (SPAdes) | ecosystem: Environmental > Terrestrial > Soil > Wetlands > Peat ... | reverse complement strand
AGTGATCGCGAAACTTTATCTGTGGAGAATTGAAAACTCACAGATAAATGACCTGTTTACCGCAGAAGAGTTTTCATCAGTCAAACTTTTTGTAGAACTTCTCACTTATCATGTCCGTGGCATAGCTACTGATAAGGGTATAATTGAACTGGAAAAGAAAATCAAAGAATTGGAAAATGCTAATAAAAAATAACTATTAATATGAATTTTATGCGTAAATACCTTTTAATGTTTATTCTCCTGGGATCAATAGCTGTAGGATTCGGTCAGGATAAAAAACCAATACTTAAACTCTCAATTTCCGAGGCGCAGACCTTTGCCCTCCAGAATAACCGAGAAGTTCAGGCTTCAAGAATTGATATTAAGAGTGCAGATAAAAAAGTATGGGAAAACCTTGCCACCGGGTTACCTCAGTTGAATGTTGCTGCAAATTATCTTCATCAATTCGTTGTACCCCAACTGGGTTTAGGCCTGGTACTTTATCCTGATAACCTTCCTGCAAATGTACCTATCACACAAGCTGATATTATTAATGCCTATAAACCATCTCCTACTTTTGCTCTGGGTGTCCATAACAATACGGTAATTGATATTACTCTTTCTCAGCTTATATTCAGTGGACAGTACCTGGTTGGTTTGCAGGCGGCAAAAGTACTGAAACAGGTGACTGAAAAAACCCTTGTTAAAACAGAAGATCAGACAAAAGAATATGTTGCTGGAACTTACTATCTCGTATTGGTTCTTTCAGAAAATGCAAGACTTCTCAATGAAAGTCTGGTCTCAATTGACCAAACTTATAAGGAATTGGTCAGAATGAACGAAGAAGGTTTAAATGAGGAGACTGACGTTGATCAGGTTAAAATCAGCAAATCTAATATTCAGACTCTTATTGCTTCACTGCAGTCACAGAAAGAAATTTCCATGAAACTTCTGAAATATCAGCTTGGAGTAGGATTCGATCAGGTTGTTGAGTTGACTGACAGTCTTACCGGAATTATTAAACAGGGTAATATAGATTATCTGTCATCTCCACAGTTTGATATAAATAAAAGCATTGGTTTCCAGTTAGTGAATGACCAGGAGAGAATTTCAGGCTTATTGCTCAAACTGGAGAAGGCAAAGTATTTGCCTTCGATTTCAGCATTTTACCGTCATGAAGAACAAACCAATATCCCTGCTTTTAACTTTGCAGTGAAAGACGTTATCGGGGCAAACTTAAGCTTGCCTATTTTCACGAGCGGTATGCGTAATGCCCGTGTAAGTCAGGCTAAATTTGACCTGCAAAAGTCAACTCTCGCAAAAGCTACTGTGGAGCAGGGGTTGATTATGGAGTTTGAAACTGCCAGGAGTAATTACCAGACGGCTTTCAGTAATTTTAATACAAATAAAGAAAGTATGGACCTCAGTAAAAAGGTTTATAACAAAACAGTGATCAAATACAAGGAGGGAGTTTCTTCCAGTTTTGAGCTGACACAAAACCAGAATCAATTCTTAACAGCAGAATCAAACTACTACAACTCTGTTCTCTCGCTTCTGAATGCCAAAGCAAAACTCGATCGTATTTTAAGTAACAGTAACAAATAATATAAATAATCAGAATAAATAACAAATCAATCAGATATGAAAACCATTAAATTAAGCATAACAGGACTGGTAGTTTTATTTCTTATGACTGCATGCGGCGGCAATAAGGAAGCACAGTTAACAAAACTAAAAGATCAGCAATCTGCACTGAATGATAAAATTCTGAAGCTTCAGGCGGACATAAGTAAAGACAAAAAAGACACTTTAAATCCTGCAAAATTTAAGTTCGTCGGACTGAAACCTGTTACCAGCGATAAGTTTGACCATTTTATACGCGTTCAGGGAAAACTTGATGGTGATCAGAATGCAGCAGTATTTGCAGAGGCTCCGGGTACTGTTTCTTCTAAATTCGCAGATGTAGGACAAAAAGTGATTAAAGGTCAGGTTCTTGCACAGATCGATGATCAACAATACCGTTCCCAGATGCAAGGTCTTGAAACTCAATACAAATTTGCTTCAGATCTTTATGATAAGCAAAAACGTTTGTGGGATCAGAAAATCGGGAGTGAAGTTCAATATATGCAATCAAAAACCAATAAAGAATCTCTTGAAAAACAGATTTCTTCTTTAAGGCAGCAGGTTGATAAATTTAAGATAAAATCACCCATTGACGGGACTATTGAAGAGTGCAATATTAAAGTTGGTGGTGTGGTTTCACCCGATCCCCGTTTAGCTGCATATAGGGTAGTTGCCTTTAAAAATCTGAAAGTAAGTGCTGAGGTGTCTGAGGCTTACTCCGCAAAAGTAAGGGTTGGAGACAATCTGCTTGTTACATTTCCTGATATTAATAAAAGTTATGAAGCTAAAGTCAATTTTGTAAGTAAATATATCAATCCGACTAACAGGACTTTTATGATGGAAACCAAGCTTTTGGATGGCATTAATGATCTTAAGGCAAATATGTTAGCAATTATTCAGATTAACGATTACCATACTGACAATGCAGTTCAGGTTCCAATGAATGTTGTACAGACTGACCTGACCGGAAGCTATGTATACGTTATTCGCCCTAAGGACAAATTTAGTGCTGCATACAAACAACCTGTTGTTCTGGGAAATAGCTATAATGGTGTCGCCGAGGTTCTTCAGGGATTGAAAATCGGTGATAAAATTATTTCTATTGGTTATCAGGAACTTGTTGATGGTGAGTATGTAAGGTTTTAATTATAGTTCTGATTTTACACATCAGAAATAAAAAAATATTTTCATGGAAAAAAAGTTTAAAGAATTTTTTGCCACCAGTTGGGCAATTGATAACAAACTCAGTGTTTATGTACTGGTATTTATAATAGCTGCGTTTGGTTTAATTAATTACTATACTATTCCTAAGGAACAGATACCTGAGATTGTGATACCGATGATAAATATAAACACAATTTATCCAGGCACCTCACCTTCCGATATGGAGAACCTTGTTACAAGGCCCCTTGAAAAAAATCTTAAATCGATAAGCGGGGTTAAAAAGATTACATCCAGGTCAGTACAGGATTTTTCTGCCATAATAGTTGAGTTTAATACAGGAATAGAGATTAAAGATGCAAAACAGAAGGTAAATGATGCAGTCGATAAGACGAAAAAGGATTTACCAACAGATCCTTCATTTATAGAACCTTCAGTTATGGAGATTGACCTCTCTGAGATACCAATTCAATATATTAATCTGTCAGGAGATATACCTCTCGACCGTCTCAAAAAATATGCTGATGATATGCAGGACCGGATTGAGAGTCTTAAGGAAATTACCAGGGTTGAGATCGGTGGGGCGCTTACCAGGGAGATCCAGGTTGATGTCGATATGTATAAAATGAAGGCTGCCAGCCTTACATTCAGGGATATTGAGCAGGCCGTAAATCTCAATAATATGACCGTTTCAGGCGGAAATATTGATCTCCAGAAAATGAGCCGTTCAATAAGAGTTGTTGGCGAGGTTACGAACATTGATCAGATTAAAAACATAATACTTAGTACAAGTAGCGGAGCAATAATAAAGTTAGGAGATATAGCAGATGTACGTGATGGTTTTCATCAGCCCGAGAACTTTGCCCGGTATAATGGTAAAAATGTTGTTACTCTTAACGTGATAAAGAAAAGCGGACAGAATCTTCTTAATGCCTCGGATCAGATTAAAGCGATCATTGCTGACATGCAGAAGACAAAACTTCCATCCAATCTGATTGTCCAGGTTACTGGCGACCAGTCACGCAACACCCGCAACACAGTAAATGAACTCAATAATACTATAATTCTCGGTTTTATTTTTGTAACAATCGTTCTGATGTTTTTCATGGGAATCGTAAATGCCCTGTTTGTGGCTTTGTCGGTTCCGTTGTCAATGGCAATTGCTTTCATTGTTCTTCCATGGATGGGTTTCACAATGAATATGCTTGTGATGTTTGCCTTCATCTTTGCGCTTGGAATTGTTGTTGATGATGCCATTGTTGTTATTGAGAATACACACCGTATTCATAAGAAAACAAAAATGGATATAACCCATTCTGCAAAGTTTGCTGCAGGCGAGGTTTTTGTTCCGATTCTTTCCGGAACCTTGACTACATTAGCTCCTTTCTTTCCTCTTGCTTTCTGGCCAGGGGTAGTAGGTGAATTCATGGTATTCATTCCGGTAACTTTGATTATTACTCTTTTTGCCTCATTAATTGTAGCTTACATATTCAACCCTGTTTTCGCAGTCGATTTCATGAAGCTTGATGATAATGATGCCTCTGTCAATAAAAAGAAGGTTTTTGAATCTACGGGGATCATGGTATTGATCGCTTTACCTTTCTACCTCCTGGGAGCAAGGGGAGTAGGTAATTTTACTATGTTCATTGCAATATCCTTCATGTTACACGAATTGTTTGGATATAAGGTGATTAATCGTTTTCAGACGAAGACTTTTCCGGCATTTATCAGAGGATATGAAAATACACTTAAATGGGTACTGAAAGGAAGAAGACCGGCTTATTTGCTTAGTGGGATGATTGGACTTTTTATTTTTATAATGATATTAAATAATATTGTGAAACCTAAGGTTGTGTTTTTTCCTGATAATGAGCCTAATACTATTAATACATTTATCAAAATGCCAATCGGTACGCAGATCGAAGTTACAGATTCTGTAGCACATCTTGCAGAAAAACGTATTATGGGTGTGCTTGGTGAAAAAAATCCAATTGTAGAATCTGTTGTCACAAATGTTGCATTCCTTGCTTCGGACAATAATTTTGATAACTCGAGTAAATCATCAAATCTGGCTAAAATAGCTATTAATTTCGTCGAATATAAATACAGACATGGTCAGAGTACAGGCGCGTATATGAGTAAATTGCGTGTTGCTCTTAAGGATATACCGGGTGCTGAAATAGTTGTTGATAAGATAAAGATGGGTCCTCCGACAGGGAAACCTGTGAATATTGAAATTTCGGGAGAAGATTTAGTGCAACTGGCTGCCACAGCTGATAATTTTAAACGTTATATCGATTCTTTACAGATTGGCGGTATTGAAGAGTTGAAATCAGATTTTGCCTCCTCGAAACCAGAATTACTGGTAGTTCTGGATCGTGAACGCGCCAATACTGAAGGTATCACCGCAGCTGTAGTTGGAGACGCAATCCGTACAGGACAGCTTGGGAAAGAAATATCAAAATACCGTGAAGGGGAAGATCAGTACTCTATAATGTTGCGCTTCACTAAATACCAGCGCGAAGATCTGGAACAACTGCTGAATCTTACAATAACTTACCGGGATATGACATCAGGCCTTATTCGTCAAATTCCTCTTTCTGTTGTCGCTCATGTCGAATACGTTAACAGCTATGGTCAGATTAACCGTCTTAACCTGAAAAGGGTTATAACTCTTTCATCAAACGTTCTTGCGGGATTCAACGCAAACCTGATAAATGCTCAGTTACGCAAAGTGATTCCGCAGTTTAACAAACCAATGGCAATTGATATACGCCAGACCGGTGAACAGGAGGATCAGGCAGAATCAATGTTATTCCTTTCAAAAGCAATGATTCTCTGCTTATTCCTTATTATGTTTATACTGATTACACAGTTTAACTCAATGGGGAAAGCACTTATAATAGTTTCGGAAGTAGTATTCAGTCTTATCGGAGTATTGCTCGGTTATATGATTTTCGGAATGACTATTTCAATAATTATGACAGGGATGGGCATTGTCGCTCTTGCGGGAATTGTAGTCAGAAATGGAATTTTGCTCGTCGAGTTTACCGATAAATTAAAAGATCAGAAAGTCAGAACCAGGCAGGCTATAATCCAGGCAGGACTTATCCGTATAACACCTGTGGTACTTACGGCAACTGCCACAATTCTGGGACTTATACCATTAGCTATTGGGATGAACATCAATTTTGGATCATTATTAAGAGATCTGAATCCCCAGCTGCACTTTGGAGGAGATAATGTAATGTTCTTCGGACCATTATCATGGACTATAATTTTCGGATTAAGTTTTGCAACATTCTTAACTCTTATTATGATTCCTGTTATGTATTCTGTAATTTATACAAGGAATCTCAGAAGACAACGCCGGAAATTGCACAAGGCGCTACTGAAAACCAAACTGTAATATTCTTACAAATACATTATAAAAGAGGGGTCGCTCAAATGAGAAACCCCTCTTTTTTTATTTATCTGCGCTTTCTTTCTGCATCATTTCCATCATGCTCATACCGGCATAATTCTTTATAAAATACCCTTCAGTACTTTTATTGAAGTTGGTTTTTTCAATACTGACCACCTTCATTCCTGTTCCGCTTTTCCCTCCCTTTTCTGAAAAATCCATCTCTACCATGAGGTAATTTTTCTGAGTCAGACCCAGGCCAAGCATATTATTGGGGTGAGTTTGGTTCATTTTCGATTGCGCCCCACCTCCGGCCAGTCCTCCCATTCCAAGTGAGAACATCATTGCCGGATCAAAATCTACTTTGGCATACCAGACACTCATGGTTCCTTCATGCATTTTGCCGTTCTCCTCCTTTTTGATTTCCTTGGAATATTCTTCAGCTGTATATCCGAATACCTGTTTAGTTCTCCCTGTCTTAACAAAATTATCCAATTCGTTTGGTTTCTTCTTTTCAGCTTCAGGATTCTCTTTCTTTGGCATACTTTTCGCAAGTGCAGCCATTGCTTCTCCACTGCCTTTCATCATGCTATGCATATCCATAACTTTCAAAACCTTGCGATGCTGGTTGGGATTTTTTGGCACCGGCTCTTCGCCGAATGTGATCATCAGACCATCCTTGGTTGAAACCATAAAATTCATATCCTTTTCTTTTTCCATTTCCTGTGATTCCATACTCATATAATCACCATTTTTTGTGAAATAATAGCTCATCGTTTCAGGAGTCTTTTTTTCCTCTCTGTCAACTTCGTATACTACTTTATAATCGAAATGATAAGCAGCGGGAACCTTATATTCCGGGGTTTTGCCGGTCTCCTGTGCATTCAGTCTTAAAAAACTCAGAGCAACCAGAATTGTCAGATAAATTAACTTTTTCATTGCAGTAATTATTTAGTTCATATTTGTATAAATAGTATTTCGTATTAAATGCAGTCTACTTTTCAAGGGGAACAAAATTGACGGGTACTGAATTTTTAATCTGAGATTCTCCTCCGTCTTTATATACAGCTTTGATGGAATACTGATAGGAGCCCCTGGTAAGGTTATTGTCAGTAAACGTATGCTGATCTGATTTAAGATTCTTGTAAGTCATCATATCAATACCATTTACCGACCGGTAAATGATAAACCAGTAATCCCCTTTTTCAGAATATTGCCAGGATAGCTGTAATGATTTCCCATCAGGGCTTTTTACGACATTGAAATTCTGCACCACCGGCCTTTTGCCTGAATCATATACCTTTACATTAAGGGGGAAAGATCTATCGGAATGTAAACCGGCATCATCGACTGCTTCCAGACTATATTCATACCAGTTGTTTCTTGCAACCAAGGTATCGCGATATACATTTATTTTCTGTGCCAGTTGAGCAATGACTTTCCATTCCTGATCTTTTGTTCTTCTGTAAAGGATCTGGTTAACCACATCTTCACTGCTGCTGCACACCCAGTGTATCTCCATTGACTTATCACCCGATTTAAAATCATCAATCACAGGTGCGACAGGGGGCACAATATCAGGTCTCTTAAGTTCCAGGATATCGGAGTAGGGACTGTTATTTTTATTCCTGTCTACAGCGACTATCTTGTAGTAAATATGTTTGGTTAATGTATTCAGGGTAATAGTATCCTGAAAAAGTGTATCAGGAATAGTCGAGGAAATTGGATTGTAGGTCTGGTCTTTTGCATTTGCCCTGTAAATTCTGTATCCTTCAATATCATTTTCTTTCCCTTGATGCCATGAGAGTTTCACTGCCCCTTTCATATCAATTTTTCCACTCAGACCAGTCGGCTTAACAGGTGCAATATTATCTGGCGTTACAACATAACGCGGCAGGGATGTTACGATATTTCCTGCTGTATCTACAGCTGTGAGAACGTAATAATTCAAACCACCTTCTATTACCTTGTTGTCTGTGAAATTTCTGGTTGTTGGTGGTAGTATCTTGTCATGCAATACGTTAAACGGACCTTTTATATCCTGCCCTCTTGAGACGAAAAAGCCCTTAAGATCGGGAGATGATGTATATGGTGCCCAATCTATTATTGCAGTATTGTTACCTTTATAATCGGCTTTGTAGATAAATGGTTGGACAGGTGGTGTGCGATCCCTTCCCTGCGCTGTTATTATATCAGATGGTTCGCTTGTCTCCGAAAAGATACTGATGCCTTTTATCCGGTAATAATATTTTTTGTAGTTCACCGGTATGGTATCATTGTAGGTGAATTGATCATCAATTGAATTCTTCTGAGAAGCAAACTGAATATACGGATTATTACTTAGCCTGGCGAATGTTTTACCATCCATGGAACGTTCAATATAATAACCGGCAAAATGTTCCATATCGCGCCAGCGCAATGATATCAGTTTATCGCCTTCATATACCGCCAGATCCTGAACCGGGGCAACGGAAAATACTTTTTTTGTTTCTATAATGAATAAGGCTGTATCAGTTCTGAACATTGGCGAGGTTGAAGCCGCAAATACCCGGTATATATATTTAGTATTCTTGTTAATGCTCTTATCTGTAAAACGCATGGCTAAACCGTTAGCAGCAGTCTGTGAAAAACTTCCTGACATCATTGCCAGAATGAAACGCTGTTCTTCACCTGAAGCAGCCTGGCTCAAAGTATTTACGGAGTTGTCAGGATTTTTCCCGTTTTTTGTAGTTCCCCCTGCAGAAACTACAAATGTTTTTCCATACAAAGCCTTAGATGCTACCATAGCATAATTATCTGATGAAGAGCTTTTTCTTTTCCATTCATCTTCCGACCAGGGTTTCAGAGGTGTATTATTCAGTCTTTTAAAACTAGCTTCAGGTTTGTTGCTGGCATCAAGCTCCAATCGTTCAATATTATAACCTGTCTCATTGAGTTTCCGCCATGCAAATGCATTGTTTAAACCCCATCGTAACACAATGGAGTCACCCTGAAAACGCGCCTGGAGCTTAATAGACACTCTGAGTGTATCCTTTACCGCGGGCATGACAGCTTGTGTCTTCTTGTTCTGTGAAAGTACAGAAACGCTTATTATCAGAAAAAGGAAAAAAATTGAAAACCGCCTCATGTTGATATTTATAAATTTATTGTTCGGAATTACTTGCCAAATAAAATGTTCATAGAATCGTTACCAGTTTGAGCGCCGGGTCGTTTTATCCCGTTAAAATTGGTTCTGAAGCATGGATCTTTGACATATACGGGTTGAATGTTCGCCACTTTATCATAGGCATTTCCCATGTTCTGGTAGAATGAACTGAAAGGAACCTGTTTATTGCCTCCGGCATTCAGACTGCCTCCATAGAGGTTTGAAATAAGCGTATTGGATGAAACAACACTATTATTGGTATTCCCGCCGCTATTCATAATTGAACCATATGAGAAAGAAACATTAAGAGCCAGGCTTTTTGATGTATACCATTTTTGAGCTACAGGGTCAGGCGCTAAAGCAACAGTCTGGGGGCTATATGAAGGAGTGACTGATTGAAACCCTCCGTAACTGACGGAATGATTTATTGATTTCGAGATAACAGATACTGTGTTATTCGATAATCCTGAAAAACCTGCGAAAGAAGCCTGAGCCACATATGGATCTGTTGATCCGCTTCCGCACACTATTGCAGGGGCCGTAGCAATACTGGTATTGACGCCAGTGAGCATTTCATTATAGGTAAGAGGTGGCATGGCAGCCGCATTATAATCAGTGAATATTTGTACTCCATTGGTATTCAGTGGCAGGTTACTTAAGCCGCCGGCCTTTATCGTTGAAGCCAGGTTTTCATAAATTGATTTTGCCCAGTCTTCAAAACAGGTTGTCTTAAAATCAAGCAGCGGCTGAACGTTATAGGTTTTTCCGGCTTTTGTATTCACTATTGAAGTGCCTGTAACATCATAAACATCGTACTGCTCATCACCATAAACACAGAATGAAAGAGGGTAGGCGCTGACTATATTTCCGTGTCTCATAAACGAACCTGATAACAGATCCTTAAGTTTGTCCGGATTGCCAAGTTCCTTTTGCCCGACACTCACTGTCCGGGCATATTTATCTCTTTCTCCCTGCGCCTTAAAATCACCAGCCAGTACTTCAAGTGTTTTCATCTTGTCAACATAATCTGAGTATTTGCCTGTCCGGAAATAAAATTCAAATAGCTTTTGCTGAAATGGTTGCAGTGATAATCTTCGCTGATTGATATGTTTATTCTCAAACAATTGATTACCGTTGTTAATGAAAACAGCAGGAGATAATAATCCTTTACCCTGGTATGAACCGGCCTTGCTTACCATCATCCCCTTTGAATTTTTCAATTTCCACTGACCTATAAACTGAACCGCATATATTGTCTCTTTCAGCAGATCAACAGGTATGTCGAACAGAAAATCGTTACCCGAATAAGTAACAGGAACCTCGGTGATTTTTGCCGATGGAGGGGAAGACCCTGCGGGTACAAATCTCACAAGGTAGGAGATATCGTAGGATTCCTTTTCATCCTTATGTGGAATATCAAAAATATTGAAATCTGGAGGTCGCCAGGAACTTATCAATCCCTGGGCTACTTTTGCATAACAGAAATTACGTTCACCCTGGTATGGCATGGTGTATCTGACATCTTCAAGTTTGAGCTCTTTAATACCATTTCCGGTTTTGAAATGTATAGTGTAGTTTTCTTCAAAAGGTTTGCCATCCTGCTTGAGTGCAGGATTCCATCCGTTAGTATATTCATCCAATGATGCTGTAATTGTGAGAACATAGTCTGTGTCAGTCTTCAGATAATCAGCAGGATACACATACAAAGTTTTGTTATCTTCTGAAACATTTTTTTCAAAAGGAACAGGATCATCTCCCATTTTAAATGTAACAGCAATATTATCTTTGGTAAACCTGAAGCTTCTTTTCCTGACTTCTTTACCGAAGTCTTCATCCAGTGTAAAATATTTTCCGATTTCAATATTTGTGCCTATCTGCGGACTCAGGTTGATTTCAACATCCTGGTTGCCATCATGGGGGTCAGTGTCTGCAATGAGTGTAAGCTGGGAAAGGGGATTGGCTCCGGGACGGCAGTTTGTTCCATATTCAAATTCGTAGCTGAAATTTCCACTTGCAATACCTATATTATAATACCCGCCGACAGCTCCAGCAAAGTATTCCGGATTAGGAAGTTTTGCCACAAGCACAGCTCCTGCTCCTGCATCAAAGATTGTTGCCTTGACGAGGCCCAGGTCAATATAGAGGGTGGCCGTGACACCTGCATACGCCTGTCCCACAACATACCAGCCATCAATACCTATCTGTGAGGTACTTGTCTTGTTTCCGTTGCAATCAGTCGAATATTTTTGAAGCGATGCATCAAAGCCTATTCCGGCATAAATATTCCCGCAGATTATAAGGAAACATCCGCCGGCATTGAAGCTTAACCCGCCTCCAAAAATCAAACCGCTGCCGTCTGATTCCAACCCGTTTCGTGCATTTGCTAAAAAATCGGTGCTGATACCACTTTTTGTCAATATCTGTTGTATCTGATTCGGGATCGGAGGAACAGGATCAAGATCCATTGTTCCGGCCTGGAAATAGAAATTAGCATTCAGAGGGCCAAAGTTGATATTTACGCGGCTGTTCTCCGGCCATGATCTTCCGACTTTTAAATAAAAACCTGCAGGTTCAGCATGCAGGGCGAGTGTCCCGCTGCCGGTAATTGCAGCAATTTTTAATTGAAGATCCACTCCAAGGTCAAAAAGCTGTTTGTCAAACTGATATTTCATATCCACAGTTCCTTTGCCCATATAAGTTTCCTTATCTTTTGATATTACTCTTGCTTCACCTGACAGCCCGAAATAAGTGATACCCCCATTTGAATTAAAGCGAAGTTCCATCATGACATCCGCATTGAAAGTCTCCCGTTTTTGCAATCCGAAAATTACGGAGGCTTTTATTCCCATGCCACCCAGTTCCGGAACATAGCTTACCCCTGAAGGTGATTGGCCGAATTTTACTTCTGCACTTTTTTTAATAGTTAAATCCAGGGCCTTTTTAGGATCATAATTGCTTGTCATGTTGTAATACGCTCCACCTCCGAAACCATAGGCTGCTATACTTGGAAACATAGGAATACCTGTATCCCCAAAATCAATCAGGGCATCTACATACCAATAGCTAAAATTATTTACATTTCCTATCTGAAGCGCTGCATCTATCTCTACGCTTAAGGATGGGAAAATGGCCTGTATGGCGCCTTTAAACCCATCTCCATAGGTAGCATCACCATTATAGAACTGAATAAATCCTTTCACTTTAAGCACCGACATATCGCCTTCAATGGAGATCTTTTCAAGACTAAGTTTAGGATTGAAATCAAATTCCAGCTTCCCATCCTTATTCATCTTAACAGGATTCCCTGTAATTGAAAAAACAGTACTTGCTTTTGGCATTGCTTTAATATCTGCTAATGTGAAACTCATCGCAAACCGGATACCAATTCCGTTGTCGGTTATAAGTTTAACAGAGTCTATACTGATCGGGAAACCTGACGATTCTTTTGGAGGGCTGTTAAGACTCATGGCGAATTTTTTAACGGAGAAGTACTTTGGTTTGCTCTGTAAAACCATCCCCTGAAATTCCATTCCTAATAATTTCATTTCAGGAACTGATCCACCCTTGGGTGTAGAGATATCCATCTTGCCATTAAGTGTTGCAACGGCACTGAAGTCTTTATCAACCTTAACTACAATACTCGATGTATTGTCGATATCGACTGTCCCAACAAAAACCGGAACTTCTATTGTATTTTTTGGTTTGATTACAAAATTGAAAGCCAAAGGTTTCTTGACATCATTGCTCTCATGTGTCAGAGTACATTTATAATCAAGTTGAGACTGAACGTTTTTATTAGTAATAGGCAATAGAACTTTCCCTCTGAGACCTCCATCCGTGTATGTATTGTTTACAAACCTGAGTCCGAGAGAGTCCAATGAATATGCCCATCCATCGAGGTTCCCGTCATCTATATTTAAAATATTGTCTCCATGTACCTCACCGGTTAATCCCATATTGTCAATCATCATATTTTCGACCTTCACTGTAATTGGCATATTCGTTTTAGAATTTTTAAAAACTGCAGGTAAGGTAATATCCAGCTCGGGCATAAGAAATCCATACCATGTATTTTTCAGAAAGTTATCTTTTTTAAGCTGCTGACTCTCAATTGCTTTAGACGGCATCCCAACAGGATTCCTGACATCAGAGTGATCATATGTGGCTACACCTTTCAGGTTAAAAGCAAAATCCTGATTGTCGGCCAGATAGAATGGATCTATGTTCATGGTTGCCATCCAGTCATTCCAGTTCACAACATCTGCTATCAAAGTAGCTATTACCGGCCCTTTTTTTGATTGGCTCACAATAAGATTTTGTGAAAACTCGTAATCGGCCCGTACACGAAGCTTACGGAATCCGTCCTTTGTAAAAGAGACGTAAGTTCCGGAGTCATTTTTTGCAATAGCTTTTAATGTAAGGTTAAGTGGATTGATTTTAATATCATTGGTCAGGAAGAGGAATAAGTCGCCGCAGAAGCTGCTTGCATCAATTAAACAGATATTTTTTGCTCCAAGCGAAATGATAGTGTTGTCATCAGGAATTGTATATGCCATACAGGCTGAAAAACCTGCCTGCTCGGGGGTGAAAGTAAAATCCACCAATGAAATAATTAGTTTTTTACCACCTATATTTTTATCTAATCCCAAAGGCATATCAAAATCAACACTGGCGTTAGTAATGTTTGAAATGAGTTTGTTTAAATTTTTGGAAAAATAATTCTCAAGGTTCGTAACATCACTAAGTGTGAATGGGTTTATACCTGAATTCGGAGTATCTACATTTGGCGAAAGATTAATGTCATTAGCGCGTTTTGCTTTTACAATACCTGTTAGCATTACATTAGCTCCATTTAATCTTGCTACTGTCACATCCGAGAACACTACCCGGATATTCGCCTTGCTTATGTTTAAAAATGGAATTGGAATTTTTCCTTCACCTGAAGCTTTACCATTTGCAATGGTTACGCTCACAATAGTCATCTCGAATTTACCGACTTTGACTTTGGATAATGGCTTTAAGTCAGAATTATCCACTGATCCTGATGGAGTCTTTGTAGCACAGCTACAATTAAGATCGCCTGTCAGTTGAGAAAGATCTATATTGGGAGGTGGCACAGGATTTGGTACAGGATTTGGCACAGGATTATTGTTCGGGTTGACTGGCGGGTTATTGTTACTTGTTGGAACCGGAGCACTATTGATTTTTGGCAGGCTATAGGCAAAATAGCCAACCTCGCTGCGGCCACCATTGCGGAAAACAGCATTATTGTTCGGATCGCTTGCTGTTACAATGTATGCGTATCTGAATCCTGGAGTGAGCCTAGGTTCTCCCGGGCCATAAAGCATAACATTACTGGTAAGCTTTCTTTCAAAAAAGGCAGGATCGGTGGCTGTTTGCATGGCATCATTAGGATCCCTGAGGGTATCCTGGATTTCAACCATTTTAAAATCATACTGAATCCCGGGTTTTACTCCGGCCGGGATAGACCACGTGAATATTATATTCTGGGGTATTCTGACTGACATATCCGTTCCGCTGACTGGATTAATGATCACCGGAGGCTCAATGTTGTTAACTGCGAATAAATTGCTGCATTTCTCAACAGAGAGTGGCTGACCTGCCTGTTGTTGTGTAGCAGGATCAGCAACCGCTGCTACCGGCGTAATACATAATTCATATGATCCTTCAGGTAATCCATTTCCGTTGACCAGATCATTATATGTGATTCCCTTGAAAGTAACTCCTTCTAAATTAAACAGATTCGACAAAGCTGTGGCATTCAGAACAACTGTTGGCTGTCCGCTTTGAAGAGTGATATCGGGGATCAGATTAAGATTGCCAGGGTTGGTCGAAATCTGGATACCATTGTCTCCTTTCAGCGATGCCAGTAATTTGATCTTAAAACTTGCGACTGTGCTGCTGTTATGAACCGTAATAACCACTTTTGAAGGATTGGTTAAAAAGTCGGAAATCCGGTTTGAGAATGGAGGCACTAAAAGAACATTCAGAATGGAAATATCAACCATAGGAGCTGCAAGAGTAAAAGGATTGCTGCATTTCTCTGCTGATAAAGGTTGCCCTGCCTGTGTCTGGGTAGCAGGATCGGCTACCGATGCAACCGGAGTAATACATAATTCATATGTTCCTGGAGGTAATCCATTTCCGTTAACAAGTTCATTTTGAGTGATACCCTGCAAGGTGACACCCTCAAGATTAAAGAGATTCTGTATAGATGTGGCATTCAAAACAACTGTTGGCTGCCCGCTTTGAAGGGTTAATTCAGGAACTAAATTCAGACTGGCCGGGTTGGTGGAAATTTGAACACCATTGTCACCTCTCAGCGATGCGAGTAATTTTATTTTAAATTGTGGATATGTAATATTGTTATGAACTGTAATCACAACTTTTGACGGATTATTTGTAAAATCAGATAGTTTACTGGAAAAAGGTGCAATTAACAGAACATTTTGGACTGAAATGTCGACTGTTGGAGCAGCAAGGATAAATGAATTGCTGCATTTTTCTGCTGAGAGCGGCTGTCCTGCTACCTGCTGGGTGGCCGGATCAGTCACGGCCATAACAGGAGTAATACATAATTCATAGGATCCGGCTGGCAAACCATTTCCATTAACCAGTTCATTTTGAGTGATACCCTGTAAGGTGACACCCTCAAGATTAAAAAGATTCTGTATAGATGTGGCATTCAAAACAACTGTTGGCTGCCCGCTCTGAAGGGTTATTTCGGGAACTAAATTAAGACTTGCGGGATTAGTAGAAATTTGAACGCCATTATCTCCCTTTAGTGATGCTAGTAATTTGACTTTGAGTGTTGGATATGTACTACCGTTATGAATTGTAATTACAACTTTTGACGGATTAGTTATAAAGTCAGTAAGCTTGCTTGTAAAAGGGGCAATCAATAGTATATTCTGAATCGATACATCAGCCGTAAGCGGAGCAATGTTAAACGAGTTTCCACATAACTGATCTGATGCCGGAACTCCGGCCTGCGCCCCTGTAAATGGATCAGGATCAGCTGTAACCGCATGGACACATAACTGATAGTTGCCTGCAGGCAGCCCGTTTGTTTGTAAATCGGTTGCGGTGGTTCCCTGAATATTTACATTATTCAGATCAAATATATTTCGTATAAACAAAGCATTCACTATCTGGGTAGGCTGAGTTGAAGTCAATGAAATTTGATTCAGCCCGCTTAATGCTGTCTGGTTGGTAGTGATTTGAATTCCGTTATCCCCTATAAGTGAAGCAAATAACTTAACGTTTATATCAGGTGTCCCTGCAAGTTTCTGTACGGTGATGATTACCTTTGAAGGATTATTAACATAAGCTGATAACTGAGCTGAATAAGGAGCAATAACAAGTACTGATGTTATATTGACTGTAAAGCTTGACTGTGCAAGAACCGAATATGGTATTAGTAACAGGATTTGTAAACCTACTATTCGAACTAATTTTGTTAAACTGAAAAAATATGATATTGTTTTCATTTTCTTTGAATAGTTTCATGATTAAATTCAAAAAACATACCTGTAATTAAGATCGGCTTGCCATTCGGAATAGGACGGAGTTATCAGAGTTTGTTGAGATTTATTATTTATATAACTTATCGTCGTTCCGAAACTATGGTGTTTGTTAATCCTGTAATTTACGGTTACATTCTGGTTAAGAATCAGTCCGGTTGATTTACCGTGAAGTCCTTTAAGAAATGAACCAAGCCAGCCTGCTGTTAGTTTACTGTTATTTAAAACTTTATTTACCCCTAAGGTGACGCCGTAATTTCCATCCTCATAGGAAGCTGATTTTACATCAGTATAATTCAGGTTGAAAGTGTAAGTAAGATTTCTTGGAACTACAGTTACCTGGTAATTCAAAAAGTAATTATTGCTCTTTGTATCACTCAGGTTGTCGATAGTTTTATCAACACTTGAAAAAATATTGTAATTCGCTGAGAAAATAACTGAATGAACAAATTTTTCACTTGCCAGGATATACCTTGGAGTAAAGGAGTAATTTTCCGATACCTGTGCAATCCGGAAAGTATTTCCCAGAAGAATAGTCTTTCTTAACTGGGTATTGGAATAATTTGAATAGGAAAAATCAATTCCGAAGTGCTCGTTTAATTCAGCGGATAAATTGGCAGAGCCTATTACCCGGCTGCTTGTCGTCTGCTTTTGTTTCAAGAGGTTATCATGTTGGAAACCAATGCTCCCGCCAAATCTGAACTTGTTTTTCAGCAGATTAAGTGATGGGGCAAAGGTGATGTTTTCTATATCGCTGTTGAAGAAGTAAGCTCCCATGGTTTTATAATCAGGGTCTACTCTTCTGTATTGCAGTTTAGCAGAAAAAATCTTCTGATGATACAGAAGGCTGGTCTGGATTGCATTGTATCTTTCTGTAGTACTATTCGTACTGATAAAGTTTCCTAAAATTTTAGTAACCCCTTTATTGGCACTATCACTTAAAGGAGTATTGTTTTTCAGATTCCTGGTGTATAGACTGGTAGCCGCTTCTATTGCAAAAGTGAAGTCTTTCAGAAATTTTATCTGTCCATTAATTCCTATCACAATGTTTTCAGCAGGAGTAACAGTACCTTGAAACTCCTTAAGGGGATGAACACTGCTGCTGTCATCTTTTGCTTTAAGCATACTGACTTCAAAAAAGTTTACGCCTTTTCCTATCCCGATTTTTGCGGCTGTCCCGTGGTTAGAATAAGTAAAAGGCTGAAAAGACTTTGTGCTCGTATCTACAGGAGTTGCCCTGTTAAACCTGCCGGTGATAAAGCCAAACCTGAAAATTCCGGGACGAAGTTCGACTCCTGCTCCCAGGATGGTGTGACCTGCAAGTGTAAACTGAGAGTAGTTGATATTTCTGTAACCAGCATGAATAGTTATCCATTTATAATACGGGCTCATTCCAAATTGATTGAACGGCTGCCGGAAAGACCTGTCCTGCTCACTGTACGTGAATGATAATGGTATGGTGAAGCTGTTAAAAATGCTTATTGTTGGACTGCCAGTGAAGATGTAAGAAAAAGGTTGACGTCTGTTGGGGATGCCATTTGCATCATAAAAGATTGTCCTGGCCGTTATACCACCGCTTAAAAGGATTGGTTTCTGTTTGCTAAGACCCTCCAGGTTCTGAGCCTGAAGAGTACCGGAGATTAAAAAAGGTAGAGCAAGGAAGAGGAGACGTTTAACCATACCTCTGATTGTAATTAATTGACTTTTACAATTTCCCGTATCATTTATTAATTACAACCTGAAAACGTAAAGGTGTATATGTTTTTACTATTGCCTGTATGAACCATTGTTGCCACTTTGCCACTGGTATCGTAGGTATAGGTATATTGCTGGGTAAAATTTATTGTAGGAATGGCAGTACCCTGCTCAGTTGTACCACTAATCTTTATAACCCATTTATTGATTAAATGCCGGCTTAAAAACCAGGAATAAGAGAAATAAATTGTAAAGGGAGTAATTTCAGGAACAAGTGGTAAGAAATTTGACTTATCTGTCAGGTAATCAGCAGTGATATCATAATCACCAGTACTTGTCCCTGAACTACTTGTACTTATTGCGTGACCGACAATTTTAACGGGATCATCATTAGTATCATAGGTATAAGTATATTTAACTGAAGTTGTCCCCGTATTATCTGAACTCTCAATATCAGTATTTGTTAAATGACCGTTATTATCAAATATGTAAGTGCCACTCCCCGTTCCTGTTCCATCACCCATTACAATTTTAACAAGATTGTTCTGATTATAGGTGAACGTCATATTGGGCTGATCATTAAGGATATGACCGGTTGCATCGTGATGAAACACAAAAAATTTGTCAGTTCCATTGTCATTAAAATCTGCAGCAAGAAGTGACCATTGACCATTAACAACTGCTCCGGTAAAATATCCTGATAATCCAATTGTATTGGTCCAGTCAACATTTGTGCAATATTTGGCAGTCGCACTTGTCGGATTATTATTCGTCTTGGAACACGAAAAAACTAATAACAAAGTTATACCTGCCATTATAATTCTCTTAGAGAAAAGAGGATAACGTCTAATTAAAGTTTTCATATTTATAATTATTATTGTTAGTTTTTATTAAAGGATTACCTGAAAATATCTTATTCTGAATATGAGTAGAAAAACATATATTATTAGTCTGTTTTGTTTTTTAATTATATAACAAACAATTGGAAATGAAGAAAGTTATTTAAACAAGATAAAAAAGTATTTGTTAAACAATTAACTTTCACATCTGAACAATTAATTTAATTTTGATGTTAAATCAACTTAATCAAATAAAACTCAATTTACCATGGCAACTAATGACAATTCCTCTGATGACTCCCACTTAAACAAAGCACTTGAACATTTGAATTCTGTTCTTGTGACAGGAGAAACTATTGAAGCCTGGGCAATTCAACGAAGGCTATTTGCCCTCACCGGCAGACGGATTCTTATTGCAGCAACTTCCGGACGATTCATAAAGATCAAAAGGGGATTGCTGGGTGGATTTGATATGACCGATTTCAGATGGCAGGATCTTGGTGATGCCAAAATAAAAGTCGGCATATTCGGCGCTGATATTTTTATGAAGATATTTGGTTCAGCTGATCTGGCAATTTCCAAAGATTCAGATCAGGTTTTAGTTTTACCGGGTTTCAGAAAAGACCAGGCCGAAAAGATATATCGACTTGCACAGGCTCAGGACCAGTCGTGGAGGGAAAAGAGACGCATCAGGGAACTTGAAGAAATGAGAGCGAAATCAGGCGGAGTTACTATTGGAACTAACGCCCCGAGCCCGCAATCAGGAAATGCATCGGAAGATGCTGCTGCAAAATTGCAGCAGGCAAAACAGATGCTCGACAATAAACTGATTACAGATTCAGAATTTGAGTCTATTAAGGCTCGCATTATAAGCGGAATCTAGTTATTTTAAAAACAACAAATATGAAAAAAATTCTATTGGGAGCTTTTCTCCTGAGTGCACTTACTGTGTATTCGCAAAAGCCGGATTCTCTTAAAACAGAAAGCTGGAAAACTTTCTACAGGTCCAGTGCAACAAAAATCAATGATCTTGTTAACACAAAACTTGATGTCAGCTTCGATTTTTCGAAATCGTGGATGTATGGTAGAGCATGGATCACTCTTCATCCTCATTTTTATCCTACCGATTCTTTAAAACTTGACGCTAAATACATGAATATAAATGAAGTGTCATTAGTCAAAGCAGGGAAAACTGTTCCTCTGACCTACCGGTACGATAGTTTAAACCTTTATATCAATCTGGATAAAACATATAAAGCAGGTGAAAACTATACTATCTTCATTAATTATATTGCTAAACCCAACGATATAAAAGGAAAAGGAAGCGCAGCAATATCCGGAGACAAGGGACTCTATTTTATTAATCCTCTGGGAAAAGATAAAAAGAAGCCTGTAGAAATATGGACACAGGGAGAGACTGAATCTAATTCGGGATGGGTGCCCACAATTGATAAACCTAATCAAAGACAAACTGATGAGATCAGTATGACAGTTCCTGATAAATTCCAGACGCTTTCCAATGGAATTATGATAAGCCATAAAAAAAACAGTAACGGTACCCGAACTGATACATGGAGAATGAATTTACCTCATGCTCCCTATCTTCTGATGATGGCTGTTGGTGAATATTCCATAATTAAAGACACCTACAATAAAAAGGAGGTGAGTTACTACATTGAAAAAGAGTATGCCCCGGTTGCCAGGAAGATATTCGGGCTCACACCTGAGATGATAGGTTATTATTCGCGGATTACGGGACTGGATTATCCCTGGCCGAAATATGCACAGGTCGTGGTGAGAGACTATGTCAGCGGAGCTATGGAAAACACTACTGCAACAGTACATGCTGGATCCGCACAGCAGGATTCCAGGCAGCTTGTTGATGGGAACAGGTGGGAGGATGTTATTGCTCATGAGCTGTTTCATCAGTGGTTTGGTGATTATGTTACCTGCGAAAGCTGGAGCAATATAACTGTTAATGAATCTATGGCCGACTTCAGCGAGGTATTATGGGAAGAATATAAGCATGGCCTGGACGCTGGTGCAGAACATAATTATAACAGTATGATGGCTTATTTGCGTGGGGGCAATGAAAAGAAGGACCTGGTAAGATTTTATTATAAAGACCGTGAGGATCTATTCGACCTTGTAAGCTATCAGAAAGGCGGTCGCATTCTGAATATGCTCAGGAATTATGTTGGTGACAGCGCATTTTACAAATCACTTAACCTTTATCTTCGGACTAAGAAATTCAGTTCTGCTGAAGCACAGGATCTTCGTCTTGCCTTTGAAAATATTACAGGTCAGGACCTTAACTGGTTCTGGAACCAGTGGTATTATGGGAGCGGACATCCTAAACTGGATATTAATTACAGTTATGATGCTGCCGGCAAAACTGCCAAAGTAGCTGTAAAACAGACTCAGCAGGGAAAGATATTCAGGGTGCCAATCGCTATTGATGTATACCAGGGTTCGGAGAAAAAGCGATATAATGTATGGATTCAGAACCAGGTGGATACATTCGAATTCCATTCTGTTTCCAAACCCGATCTGGTAAATGCTGATGGGGAAAAAATTCTGCTCTGCGAAAAAACAGAAAACAAAAATCTTGATAATTACATTTTTCAATATAAAAATGCGGGATTATATCTTGACAGGAGGGAGTCAATAGATTTTGCTGCCAGAAATCAACGCGATGATAAGAATGCCATGGAGTTTATGAAAACTACATTGAAGGACAAGTACCATGGATTGCGCCTTTACTCTTTGCAGAAGCTGGTTCTTAAGAATGACTCTCTGAAGAATGTATTCGCACCCATATTGTCAGATATGGCTCAAAGTGATCCGGATCCTCTGGTAAAGGCAGGTGCTATAGAGGCATTGGGAAAATTTAAACAAATTGCATACAAACCATTATTCCTGAAATCCATTAATGATTCTTCTTATTCCATTGCAGGAAAAGCACTTGTCGCACTTGGCGCAATAGATACAGTTACTGCTCTGGAAAAAGCCAGATCTCTTTCTCTTCAGCACTCTAAGGATGCTCTCGAGGAAGCTGTAACTAATATCCTGTTCTCATACTCCAGCGAAAATGATTTTGATTCTCTGGCTGCACGATTTGATAATCTGCCATTCGGGAATGCAAAATTTACGGTATTGCAGCCTTTTGCCAACTTCCTGAAACGGGTTAAAAATCCGACTTATTTCAAAAAGGGAATTGATATGATTGTCAGCTTTCGCGATACAATTCCAATGCAGTACAGACAGATGATTGCCCCATACTTAAATGGCATGATATTAAACGGCATAGCTTCAAGTAAACAGTCTAAGGGCATGACAGAACAGGCAGATTATGTAAAATCCAAACTACCAGGAAACAAAAAGGCGCCAGCAAATATTGTGGTTCCGGTTGAATCACTTAAAAAGTACACAGGTGAATATGAATTTAGTGGAACCATATATCAGGTTGTTCTAAAAGACAATAAATCCTTGTTTCTTACTGTACCGGGGCAACCTGAAATGGAATTGTCGGTCGTCTCCGAAGCCAAATTCGGGATTAAATATATGGAAGGATATTCTGTCGAATTTACCTCAAGTGACAAAGGTGAAGTGACAGGTTTTACTATGACCTCACCGGGTGGAGAGATGAAGGCGACGAAGAAGAAATGAGATCTGACCTTACCTATCTCCAGCCTTCTCAGAATCCTTCTTAGTGAGTACCTCACCCTGTATCCCTCTCCTTAAGGAGAGGGACTTAATGTTATAATTATTTTTATACCCCCTTCTCTTTCAGGAGAAGGGGGGAGGGGGATGAGGTAAAATTTTGGGAATGAAAAGACAGACCTTCTCTAGATTTTAACAAACATCTTATTCTTATAGAGCCAGAAACACATATACCACATTGCAGCCCAGATCCCAAGACTTGTAATAATCTCTACTGTACTTTCTCCTCCCCATGTAAACAGCAAATTGCTGAAAGGAGCTACCATTCTGCGAATCAGATGAGCGCCTCCGATTGAGAAGAATATGTAGATGAAAATACTGTTCATTCCGACTATTATAAATATTTTTGACCCGGAGATGAATTTTTTTCTTACATCAATCAGCCAGTAACATAAGCAAAGGGCAAGGATAGCCCAACCGCCACTGGCAAATACAAATGACGATGTTGCGATCTTTTTAATAATGGGAGTTATGTTTAATCCGTCAAGAGAATACCCGATTAGTAAAGCTGAGACTCCCGCAATCATCAGGATCTGAATCTTTTTGGCCGCAGGCTTGTCACTCATCAGGAGCTTCCCGCAGAGAACTCCCCAAACAGTATGAGCAGTTGTTGATATAAAATTTAGCGTAGCCCACTCACTGGCTTTATCTACACCTTCAATCTTATTATTTAACCATGCTCCAAGGTTCTCAAAATTCACCCAGGGGTGGTTAAATCCTTCAACGGGGAAAAAACGGTAAGCCAGATCTATAAGAAGGAGAATAATCAGAGTAAAAATAATCTGGAATTTAAAACTTTTGTTCCTGATGAAGAATGCTACAAGATATGTTACAGAAAGCTGTGCAAGAACATTCTGAAACCGGAACACGAGTTTGCCCGCATCAGCAAAATACAGGGCCCATCCAAGAAATAAAAGAAGACATGAACGTTTGATTGCATGCTTCGTAATCGTATTTAAGCTGTCACCCTTTTTTATCCTGTTAGCTACCGCAAATGGTATGGCAACACCTACAATAAACATGAAGAAAGGCTGAATCAGATCCCAGAAATGCAACCCATGCCATTCATGATGGCTGAACTCCATTCCGATAAATTGTATTATGCCTATATGAGATTTCTCCAGCTGACCATACAATTCAGTAGCTTCGCCGGCTAAAAGGAACATGGTAAAGCCGCGAAAGAAATCAATTGATGTCACCCTGCCTGCAGCAGGAGCATTTAAAATTTGTGTATTTGAGTCCATTTTTTCAGTTTGTTTTGTGTCAGGAATTTTGAAATATATGATTTTTCTTCATAAAAAGTGATAAACAGAAGTAACATTATATTTACAGTTCCTATAAAACATATATTTAGTCTTTAAATTTTGATATCTAAATGCTAAATCTCATCACTATGGAAAATCATTCTTGTGATGTAAACACCAAGCAACAAATGGCAAACGAATATGATGTCTGTAGAAAGACTTTCAATCACTATTTAAATCTAACAGAGTATGTTTAAAAGCGATTCTCAAAACGGGGTGTCATTAAAAGCGTACAAGGGATCTGAAATGACCTTGCTTGCTATGGATCTGGATAGAAAACCTGACGAAGGGACATTTGCCGGTTTCACTATCTTTTATATTACTCCACAGGGGAAAAGAAATCCGATACAGAATATGCTGAACTTTAAAGGCACAGAACCTGTAACCGGATCCGATATTTCTCCTATCCAATTGTTTAAATGGGTCCATTTTCCCGGTTCATATCAGCAACCAGGTATGCTAAGTGGTGAATACACGTATGAAGCAACGCCGCGCTATTTTGATTCGGCCAAAAACCTGCTTCCTACGGACAGCTCAAAAACTGTGAAAGTTAAAATAGGGGTTGAAGATTTTACAAAAGGAAATCTCAGCATTGGTTTCACACGCGGATTTACGAAATCGCAGGCTTTTTCAAATCGATATGGTACAAACCAAAATCTTATACCAAAAGGAGACTGGGTGTTTGACACTTCAGAATATGCAGGAACAAACACAAAGTATGGCAAATTTACTTATGAGGATATGTATATGTGGCTTGGATTCAATGCAAGGAAATTGATCATTGAAATGTTGGATGAGGCATTGACTGATAATCTTGGAATTGACATGTTTGCTTATGATTTTAACGATTCTGTTATTGCCCAACGCTGTTTTGACCTGGCTTCGAAAGGCAAAATCAGGATCATTCTCGACAATGCTGACCTTCATCATTCAGCGCCTGACACAAAAGGTAAAATCACAAAAGAAGACGATTTTGAGGAAAGGTTTAAAAAGACCGCCAAACCAGGATCTGATATATTCCGATGCAAATTCGGACGATATTCACATTGTAAAGAGATAATACTTAAAAAAAATGGTACTCCGTTTAAAGTTCTGACCGGTTCCACAAATTTCTCATATACAGGGCTATATATTAATGCAAACCATGTGTTGGTATATGAAGATGCGAATGTGGCTTCGTATTACTCCGATGTGTTTAATGCCTGCTGGAAGAAGGGAAATGCTGAACCATTCAGAAAAAATCCTCTGGCAAACAAAACTATGATTTTCCCCGGACATGATTTCCCGTCTACGGAAATAAATGTTTCTCCACATTCGAAAGATTATGCAACAAACCTGATAGACTCAATTACAGATCACATTAAGGACAAAGAAACAAAATCAGTACTGTTTTCAGTGATGGATATGGGAAAAGCCAGCACCGGCACCCTTATTCCTGCTCTCAGAGATCTGCATAAAGATGATTCAATTTTTACATATGGAATAACAGATAATAGTGGAGGAGAAATTTCGCTATATAAACCTGGTGAGAAGGATGGCCTGCTGATAGACGCAAAAAAAGCAAACCGTGAACTGCCTCCGCCTTTTAAAAAGGAATTCAATCTGGGGCTGGCTCACGCTATTCATCATAAGTTCATCGTAACTAATTTTAATAAGGATTCAGGAAGGGTTTATTGCGGTTCATCAAATCTTGCACTTGGAGGTGAAGTAAATAATGGTGATAATCTGTTGTGTATTAAAGATGTAGACGTCGCGACTGTATTTGCTATTGAAGCATTCAGACTGACAGATCACTACAATTTCAGATCAGTTAAGGATAAGGTTAAGAGAGCAGGTGTGAAACCTAAACCTGCCAGGCTTGACGATACAGGTAAGTGGGTTGATAAGTTTTATGATCAAAACGACATACGATATGTCGAACGTGATATTCTTGCCTGAAAGATAAGAGAGAAGAATACTTGAAATATATTTAATTCATCAGGGACCAAAAAAAAGGTTGCTCCTTCCGGAACAACCTTTCTCTGTTATAAAGTTTGTTTTATATATTATTTGGAGTCTGAATAATCTATTGCCCCACTGTAACTTTGAGAAGCTGTCAAGCCCGATGCAAGACTGATCTGCAATGCAAAAACATAATTATTCCCATTCTGTGAGACTGAGACTGTACCGTTAACTATCTGATCAGAACTGCTGTTATATGAATCGCTTCCAACCGCATACAATAAAACTCCGGAATCGAAAGTAAATGGAGTCTTTGAATTGGAATTAGAGAAATTATAATCTCCTGAAGGAATTAATCCATCATTATTTACATAAAACGCAATTTTAACTTTTGCTGAAGCATATGAAACTTCTTCATTCGAACCATATAGAGTAAAATTCTCAGTGTTAAGTGCCATTTTCATTACCCTGGTGTTCGCATTAACAGCGCCTGAATCAAGAATAGCGCCTATTGCAGTTGGATTATGCTGTGTAACCGGCGGAACTACAGCCGGATTCATAAGATTATCTTTTTTTGAACAGGATAGCATAAAAAAAACAACAATACCGAACAGAATGAGGTTTCTACCTGATAAATGTGTTTTCATAGCATTGATTATTGTTAATACTTATTTTTTCTGAATATCTGAAAATAATATTTATAATCATTCTAAATAATAAAAACAATTCCAATTGAAAAGAGTTCATAATGACTATTATTTAACACGTAGTAACACGGTGTCAAGACAGAGTAGCACTGTTTTTATATAACCCAAATTGGACATTATACAAGGTTTTACTCTGTGTAACTCCTTGAATAACCTCGTGGTTAATGGATTTGATTTAATGGTTAAGAGCAAGGCAGGACAAAGAGGAAGAAATCAGGTGCCGGACCTTTTTTTTATTTCTTCTGCGAGTGCTATAAATTCTTCGGTTTCCTTTCTTACCTGAACAATAAAACTATTCTCATCTATTGTCCCAAATGCTGCTTTCATCTCATCTTTATTCCTGAAGGTAGATTGTCTGAACGGGTTGTCAAAATCCTTCTTTCGTGAACTGTAGACCTGGTCAGATACAAATTTCTGAATATTCACAGTTTTGTCAAGAACTGAGTTCCAGTCAGCTAAAGTGAGATGTCCTGCACCAGATAAGTCACAAAGTGTTGCGAATGCATGTTTTTGTTTGTCCGATTTATATTTAACCCACAGCTCATTATATCTCTCATGGATCTCTTTCCATGTTTTTAATTTGTTTGAGCCAATATCGGACCTGAGCCTGTCGACATCTTCCTTTGCCATCAGCTGTCCGCCAAGATTGATCCATTCCTTCTGGCGCTTATTTTTAAGATCGGTGCACAACACTGAGAATGTAGCCTTTGGATTTGACTTCATATAGGCCATCAGGTTTCTTGCAGCATAATAGTGCAGCATATCACTATATGCATGGTATGCTTTATATGGTTTCAAGATCAGCACATTTCTCCTTGTGTTCTCCATATTTTCGCCCAGAACTTCAAGTTTGTTTATCTCTTCTTCACTGCCGGCAAAAAGGTCGCGACCTATTTTTGCCAGTTCATCATTACTCTGTTCTTTAGCTGAGATGCCTTTCTGCCTCAGACTTGCTTTGGCAGTCCATATTTCAAGCAAGGTTCTTGCTTTGAATATCTCCTCTGCTGTGTCGGGAGCAAATGGTTCATATTCAATATTCTGATCTTTGTGAATGCGTTTGTCGCGATTCTGGAATTTCCACGAATTGCGTGCCAGTGCAAACATGTTGTATAACCACCAGTATGCAGGCATAACCTCAAGCTGATCCTTTGAAGCATTATTATTAAGGAGTGAAAATGGTAACGGAATATCAAGCTCGGCAGGGTAATCAGCTTTTGAGAGCAGTACAAATGAAGCAAAACGGCAAGAGTGTTTGAGACTTGTGCACAATCCGGGCCAGAATCCCCTGCCAGCCTGAATTTCATTGTCATTGGCGCGACTGTTGTGATTTGAACCTATGGTCGCCCCGGCTGCTATGTTGCTCTGTCCCATAACTACAGAGGCAATCAGAAACGAATTATTATGATGTTGTTCGTGAGCAGGAAAAATCAGATTGTTCAATACCTCACAACACGAGATTGTCGAATTATCTCCCAGGAATGAGTTTATCAACCTTGCTCCATATTTAAGGTTTGAGTTATTCCCAAGAATGAACTTCACTGCCTTGCAGCCATAGAATATATGACAGCCATAGCCAATAATCCCATTTACAAGTTCAACACCTTCTCCGATTTGCGTAGGTTCTTCCTCGGAAGAATTGATAGTAAGGTTTTTTAACTTATTGGCTCCCTTGATATAGCAATGAGAACCGATCTTAACATCTTTGAGAATGAGAGAATTCTTTATTACACAATTTCTCTCTGTCGTACCATAAAAGCCACGATGATTATCAATACTATTCTGTGTAATTTTCTTCAGATTTTCCTGAAGCGCAGAGTCATCAATGTATTTTGCCCAAAGGTAGGCATCAGCTGTGATCATTCCATCGTAGGGAAGTACTCTGCGGCATCCTGTTTCATTCATGAGATCGAGCCAGGTTCTGACATTTTCAGGTTCCCCCTCTTTTATTATTCCATTGCCAAATTTGGCATGATCTGTCGTATTCATCTCCTGAATATTGAACAGAATACAGCGGTCTCCTATAATATAATGTGCCAGGTAGTGAACATTATGAATAGCAACATCATCACCGATATCAGAGGAAACAATCAGACTGTTTGTAATGCCCGAAGGTACCCTCAGATCGTGATGCTGGAGAATAATATTTCTTAAACGTCCGATCCTTACAAGTCCAAAAAACCTTGTATTCTTAATCTGGTTTGTATCAAACTGATCCGTAACGAGTACTTCATCCCAGTTATCAGCAGTGTTATCATTTTTTACAAGGCGTTCAACCTCATCGGAATGCAAATGCCTCCATCCCGATTCGGGAGTAGTTGCCTGTTTGTTGCGTTGAAAATATTCATCTGTTCCCTTTGGAATGTATTCAGGAGGAACAAAGTTTTTGCCTATGTTTTCCGGAGGTACTATTAATACATTGTCCATCGTCTAAAATCTTAATGATAATGCTTATAAATTTAGCTGATTTAAGTAACATAAAGAAATGTTCCTTTGGAACTAAATATTATTATAATTATAGATCATTATGACTTAACTCTCACCTCCTTTTGAAGGAGGAGTACCCCTAAGGGGGGAGGTGGTTGATTAAAGTAACCAAAAGAATCAACCACTCCGTCCACGCTGAGGCGTGGCCACCCCTCCTTCAAAAGGAGGGGAGAATATATGATTAAAATAATTATTCAAAAGCAATTTGCAGCTAAAAATTCTTTTTTTGTATTCCATAATTTCCTAAATTTATACCTGTCTGCTAAATTCCAACAATATGTGTAAAAATCACTACAACCCTATTCATTGCATCATTCCGCCTTACATGTTTGCCAGGCTTATGGAATCGGGCAACAAGAAGATTGCCGACATGGCAGTCAGATCAAATTTCAGGAGTTTCAGGTTCCGCAACGACAGGATCTTTTTCCAGAAAGCATCTCTTCATGACAAGACCATTCTTGGACTCATAACTAAAGAGCCAGGAAAGAAATCGATGCAGATGGAGGTATACGACTGCAAGCAAAAAACTGATCTGGCCACAGCCACTCTGATTTGGGATACAAAAAACAATCAGAAAATCACCTCAGTGGCTGGCAAAAACGTGATCAGGGGAGGAAAAGCCTCCTGGGATTTCTACTCGGATCTGTTTGGCAGAAACTCTATTGACAATAAAGGGCTTATGATCAAACAATATGTTCACTACGACAAGGGCATGGATAACGCCTACTGGGATGGCAGGAGGATGGTTTATGGCGACGGCGACGGTGCTGTATTTACCAGCTTTACCAGTGATATTGATGTTATTGGACATGAACTCACTCATGGAGTTACCGAGAATGAAGCCAACCTTAATTACGAAAACCAGGCAGGCGCTTTGAATGAATCCTTTTCCGATATCTTTGGCATAATGATTAAGCAAAAATATGATAATCAGGATGTTAAAAAATCAAACTGGTTGATTGGCGAAAAGGTTATGGTAGGTCCCAGGTATGCCCTACGCAGTTTGAAAGCTCCGGGTACAGCTTATATCGATCATCCTGAGTTAGGTACTGACCCTCAGCCGGCAACCATGGATAAATATCAGAATCTTCCAAATAATGAATCTGGCGATTGGGGAGGAGTGCATATTAATTCAGGAATAACTAATTTTGCATTTTATGTGGCCGCATTTAATATCGGAGGTTATGCATGGGAAAAGGCCGGACGCATCTGGTATGCTGTTCTGACTGATACCGCTTTAGTACAGAATGCTGAATTTGTGGATGTAAAAAATCTAACAATTTCTCATGCTGAGAAGATGTTCGGTATTAATAGTTCAGAGTCAAAAGCGGTCAGACAGGGATGGGATGAAGCAAAAGTATAGAAGGAACAATGAAGATAAAACTTATACGTACCGGAGGATTTCTTCCGATAACCAGGGAAGCAGAAGCTGATGTGAATCTTTCTGATAAACAGGTTAAGCAATTGCTTGAAATTATTCAACATGACCGTATTCCATCACCGATCAAAGATGGTCACTATTATTTACTGGACATAGGAACCAAGAGCACTCTTGTTGATCTTGAAAAAGTGCCGGATGAGTACAAAGCTCTTTTCAGCAAGCTGAAAGACGATCTGAAGATCATAAAGTGAAGTTTAATTTTCAGGGTTTCCACAAGGGATGCTCGAAGGATAGATAAGCAAACACTCCTGATGCCGCTTTTGATGAACCAAGTCCGATAGGTACTGCCAAACCCGGAACAATTTGCAGTCCTGACTTGAAGTTAAAAGCGTACCTTATTCCGGGATTAATAAATAATGAATTTATAACTACTGTTTTTGTATTCGTTGTTGTTTCATAAGTCCTGTTTCCGATAACTTCAAACATAAAATTGAAGTTCTTGTTTAATAATAAAATTACACTTAAACCATAATTATAAACGGTCTGGTCCGATCTTGAATTATCAGCATTTTTTGCATTGGGAGTGAATGTTACACCAAGGTTATAATGGGTAACTATTTTCGTTGAAAGAAGAAAACTGAACGGGAGGCTAAGCTGATATCCCAAAACTCCGGAGCCTATTCCTTTTTGCCAATTACCTGTAGGAAGTATGAGTGAAAACCTTGGAGAAAATGCGAATCGGTTCAGATAGATGGCCTGGTACCTGTAATTAAGTAATATATCACCTATCCCTGTTTCTCCGTTATTTGACACAGGAATTGTTGTTGAAAGCTGGTGTTTCCTTCCGGGTACAGGCCATTCATCGGTAAATGTATAGATCCAAGTGTGACCTTTCATATACTGAAAAGAGGATATATGCTGAATCACTCCCGGATCCTGGTTGTAAGCTTCTTCAATCAGGAAGGAATTATCTTCAATACGTGCAAAATCATATTTATTAGTTGTTTGTGCAAAGGCAGCGCTTATACTATAAAGAGCAATTAGTATGCTCAAAAGCAAATATCTGATATTAATTATCATAAAATTGAAATGTAAAAGCTCTTTAGAACAAAATATACTATAGGGCCCTGTCTTTTGATCATTTAACTTCAGGTATTGTGTTATTTATTATACAACAAACATAAACAACTAATAGTTCTGAAGTAATTTATGATCCTTGACAAATTATTCAAATATTCTTCCATATTCTCAGTGCCCAGCTCCTTACCCCTGCCCCCTGCCTTTATTTCATTCCAAATATAACCGGAAATAAAAACACTACAATCAATGTCCATACTAAATATACAGGCAGGTATTTTGAGATGGTAAAACCGACTTTATCCGTCTCCGAATTTCTGAAACTGATTTTAAAGAGATCGATCGCAATAAGAATTAAATTGACAAAAATCAGAATATTGGAACCCAGAATTGCCAGTCGGTTTGGTGTCAAACCATAATGACCGAGCCTGTAAAATATTGCTGACAGAGCGATCAGGTTTATAATAAGAGTGACTATTGAGAGGATAAACAGTACAATTTCGCTGAATTTTTGTTTTATGATCATATTTGTTCCGGAAACCGAAAAGACAATAATTGCCATCACACCAATCAGCATTATATTAAAGATAAGTAAAAAATTCCTGTCGTTATAAGGATCTTTTCCTGATATTGGGATGGCTAAAAGATAGATTATCAGAGTGATCAGTACCAGAGGACTGAAAACATTCGCTATTACAGGAGCAATCTTGTTTGTAAGTGTGTTATAGTTTTTAAGTATGAAAGAGGTCACAACAGGGGCGGACACAAATCCTATTATCAGGATATAATTCTGATAAAACTTTTCAACATGAATGCCGATTGCCTGAAATAAACCGATTGAAAAAATCATCAGCATTCCTCCGGCAATAATTATCAGGGCTCCCATAATCGCCAGGTCACCATTGTGTTTTATATACTCAATCCTTTTAGTCAAATCCTTCAGATCGTAATTAATGTAAACCATCCCGTAGAGGCACCACATAAGAAATGGGATATGAATATATACAAGCTTTATTGAGGAGCTTGTATTGACATCAGGAAGAAGGTTAATGTAAATGGCCGAAACTAAAAATGCCAGAAGGGTTATAATAATGTTGCGTTTACTGAAACCTCTATTTATAACAATCGCATAAACTGCAAGCCCCATGAAGAATATTATTCCCGTTTCCTTCTCATAAAAATGAAATCCGGTCACACTGATATTGAAGAGGTCGGGGATTTTTATAAGGAATCCGGCAACGAGACAGATGGCAATCACTATGAAAACATCAGTGCCAAAACCTATTCTTGTTTTGACTGATGTTTTGTCAAAATCCAAACGACTTTTCCAGAATTTAGCGATTTCGGTTGCTTCGATCTCAGGATAAATTTTTTCAAAATCCGATTCGAATGATTTTTTATCTTCACGATAAAGTCTTTCAAGTTTTTCAGGATCGTTGATGTTTTCTTTAATTTTTTCAGTCATAGCAGGGTGATTTTAAGTTTTCCCTTTGTGTAACTTTGTATTGTCCTTTGCGACCTTTGTGGTAAAAAGGTTCTGTTTAACCACAAAGGTACACAAAGGTTATCACGAAAGATCACAAAGGACTTTGTAACAAAAATACTAATAAATATTATTAGTTACTATTGTTTGTTAATGTTTATTAATATATATTTGTTAAAAAAACATAATGAAAACAGATTTACCCATCTTTAAAGTATTTCAGCACAGTGAAGAATATTTCGAGATGCTGAGCGATAACACTTTTTCCCGGAAGTATGTTTTTAAGCAAATGCTGTTCATTCTCCTCTTTACCTTTGTTTATGGTATCGTTATGGGGAGCTATAATGGATTTCTGCAGAGTATGGTTAGCGGCATTAAAATACCCTGCCTGATATTTCTTTCGTTACTGATCTGCTTCCCCGCGCTATTTGTTATACAATATATGATCGGGTCCACTCTTACAATATACCAGATGGCCAATATAATACTTTCAGGTTTTTTTGTCTTTTCAACAATCTCTTTATCATTCGCTCCGATTGTGATCTTTTTCATGATCACCAGCGATAATTATTCATTCATCAAATTACTGCATGTAGCTATATTCGTTTTTTCAGGTATTTTTGCCGTCAAAACAATTACTGAAGGGCTCACTTTCTCCTGTGAAAAGAAAAATATCTATCCGAAACTTGGAATGAAAATATTTAAAATATGGGTGGTGATACTTGCTTTTGTAAGCTCACAATTAGCATGGAGTCTTAGGCCATTTGTGGGTAGCCACGATCTCCCTCAGGAGTTGTTCAGAACAAAACAGAGTAATTTTTATGTTGCTGTAATGCAGTCGGCGGCAAATCTGTTCAAATCTTCCGTAGAACAGGTGCCTGCACTGAAAGATAAGCTTCCTGAACAAAATTCCGATACTTCAAAGACTAATTATGTCGAACGACGATAAAATAATGACACTTGAGGAGGTGGCGGAATACCTGAGGGTTAAGCCACAGACTATCTATACATGGGCTCAGGAAAAGAAGATACCAGCAGCCAAACTGGGTAAGGAATGGCGCTTCAAAAAATCAATGATCGACAAGTGGTTTAACGACAGGATAGATGAGAAATTCAAGGATCTTTGATCATTGGTTTTTCTTTGTTGCACTCTACACATCCTCCGTGTACCTCCAGCCTGTAAAAGCATCGTAGTATCGTACGTCGAACCGTAGTACCCTCATACCGTTGTACCCTCGTACCCTCATACCCTCGTACCATATACCCTATTTATTCATTTCCCAATTTTATTAAACTATCTTTGCGGCTAATCAAAAAATTAAAAATTTGACAACGTTCTCTGATCTTGGTGTTTCTGAAACATATTTAAAGGCTCTGGAAGAAATCGGTATTCTCAATCCAACTGAAATTCAAATTAAAGCCATTCCCTTTCTTATAGCAAAAGGTAAAGATTTTATCGGGCAGGCCCAGACCGGGACTGGTAAAACAGCTGCTTTCGGTTTGCCGATTTTGCACGCTGTTAATCCCGATGATTCTCACATACAGGCATTAATACTTTCGCCAACCCGCGAACTTGGCCAGCAGATAGCCAAGCAGCTCTTTAAATTCACTAAATATGGGTCAAAAAAGATATTCATTGAATCAGTCTATGGAGGTGTCCGCATAGATAATCAGATCAGCGCACTAAAAAGACCTACTCATATACTTGTTGCCACACCAGGACGGCTGGTTGATCTGCTTGAGAAAAAAGCTGTTGATCTATCATCTATTAGAACTATTGTGCTTGATGAGGCTGATGAGATGCTCAGCATGGGTTTTAAAAAGGAACTTGATACAATTCTTCGTTTTACCGACGGACATCGTCATACCTGGCTTTTCTCTGCCACAATGCCTCCGGCAATAAAAGCCATCATTAAGAATTATATGTCGCCCGATGCTACGAGGGTTGTAATAAATAAACATGATGTTATAAACAGCGACATCGAACATAAATTTATTATTTGCGAGAGTGACAAAAAACCAGAGATTTTGCTTGCATTCCTGAAAACCCAGGGAGAAAACAGGGGACTTGTCTTTTGCAGGACAAAAGCAGATGCACAAAGTGTGGCAAAGAGACTTATTGCCAGGAATATAAATGCCGATTCTCTTCATGGTGATATGTTACAGAAAGAGAGAGATAAAGTTATGAGGGCATTCAAGAACAGTAAGCTTCAGATACTGGTAGCTACTGATCTTGCAGCAAGAGGAATTGATGTTAAGGAGCTTGCCTATGTAGTGCATTATTCACTTCCTGAAAGTACGGAATACTATACTCACCGGAGCGGACGTACCGGACGGGCAGGCAATAAAGGACTTTCATTCAGTCTGATAACTTCGCGCGAACAGACAGGACTAAAGCGAATAGAGAGGGAACTGGGAATAAAAATAAAAGAAAATCACAGGTAGTGCACCCTGAACCTTGCACCTTGCTTCCTGTACCCAGCACCCAGCAACCAGCAACCAGTTTTATTTCACCGGATATCCGACAGGATTATTCAGCATAGCGCGTTGTGAATCCTTAAGCTTAAGGACGCTCTTTATTTTTTCAAGATCCATTGTACCGCGTGTCCGGGTTATAAGGCCCATTCCCGCACAAAAAATATTAATATTCTGAGAAACTATACCGGCATCTTTACCAGCAGCGTCTAACTTCGCAGACTCGTCAGGAAATTTAAACCTTGATATATCTGAAACCAGTAATAACATTACCGGAGCTTTTGCCACGGCATCCTGTCTGCCCGCAACGATAAGACGCTGATCTCCTGTAACTATAGGATTTAAAACAAAGTTTGCTGCATCATAAAAGTAAACACCTTCCTGCATAAAGACATAGATATCAATATCCTGGGCATTCATTGCAGAAGGAGCTGTTCTTTTACTGACATCCTTGCGATTAATACCATTAGCTGCGAACAGTAGATCGGAGAGATCCTGAAGGCTCAGCTTTTTATCGCTGAAATCAGTTGCAGAAGCTCTCAGTGAGAATGCTTCCATAACCGGCAATCCTCTTTTAAGATCCGGAGGATTAAGGGTTATAGGTTTTAGATCCTGGGCCAGTATGCATGCTGAGAAGCATAATAGCTGCAAAAATGTGACGATTACTCTCATGGTAAAGTGATTATGGTTTATGATTGTTAGTTTTTATTAATTTGTTTCCTAACCAGGTCGCGGGTATGAAATAATAGTTCCAATCCTCCGGATTGTCCATGGCCCGGAATAACTATTTCAGCTGTTCTGAATTTTTTTATCACCTTTTCGATTGTGACCGGATAAGCATTTATATCTCCATCAGCTATATTTCCAAGGTCAGTGGAATTAAGACTTTTTACCATACATCCGGGGAAGAGAATTTTTTCAGAAGGGATCCATACAACAATATTGTCAAGTGAATGGGCGGCGCCAAAATAATAGCATCTGATGACTTTATTCCCGAGTGTTAATTGAAGAGAGTCCACGAAGCCATGAACAGGAAACGCCAGCCTTTTTGCCCTGGCAATGTCTATCGTTCTCTGGTTTGCATACGATTCTATTCCCTTGATCTGCAAATATCCCAGACCTCCCATACAGTCGTTATGCCAGTGGTTTGGAACAAAACCTTTAATCTTAAGGTTTAGATGATCTTTCAGGTAAGTCACCAGGACCACTGTAAGGGAATCGGTCCATGGAGTATCAAACAGGAAAGCATCTGATTTATTGATGAAAATCAGACCATTGGCAGATACTCTGCCGTAGCCTGATACGTTGGCATATGAAACATGTATTATAGCATTCTCTGAGATTTTTATCAGTTCCAGATCTTTACATATCTTAATAGTGTCAGGCCTGGTCTGGCATATTCCTGGCAGACTGATCATTCCAAAACAGAGAAGTATTAATATCCTTTTCATGCAAGAAATATTCTATGTTGTGATCCGTGTGCCGTGTGTCGTGCGTCCTTTTATTCCCGACTCATCGTCACGCTTTTCCCTTCATTGTCGTAATAAAACCTTAGCTGATGCTCATTGATCTTGAATGATCTTAGCTGGATGACAACATCTGAAAACATGTTTCCCCATGCCGGTTGACTAATTTTAGTGCCTCCATAGCTGGTGATGCTGAAATATCTTCCTGCCAGATTGTACTTTCCGAACACTATATTGGTGGTACAATAGCCGTATAGTGAATCGGTAGCGAAGGTCAGAGTAACATCCAGTCCGTTCCATGAATCGACATCGTTTTTTACTGTAACTGAGGCTTTTTCGTAATCTTCATAAGAGACAACCTTCCATTTCCCATCGATATTCTTTATTGACGGGTCATCCTTGAAGTTTTCATTTATCTTCTCCTTTTCGCAACTGGCAGTTACCAGGAAAACACAAAAGATTGATAAAAGTAATTTTTTCATATTAGAGTTTCAGGTACTGTATTATTAACAAAGATCATACCTAATGGTTTCATATCAAAATAAAATTAAAAGGAACAAGTCTGAAATAAGTATTACAATTTTCATTGAAAATATGCAAGTAAGGTTTTTAAGATTGTATTGTCTATCAAAGCTATAAATTTTATTATTAACCTGAATAATAATTTATTTATCGGTCCTGAACATTTTTCCTTCAGTCATTAAGCCATCAAAAACGAAATTATTATAGTTGGTTTACTTATCAGTTATCAAATCGAGGCAATCGGTTTTTCCCCATACGGGCATAATGTCATTGACCGGCTTGAATTTATTAAATTTATCTATGGCTTCATTAACCAAAGGCATTGCTTTTTCTTTTCCCCCGCCATAGATCTTTGGGGTAAAATATGTTATGTTGGCAAGCAGATAATATGGCCGGGGATTAGCCGGGTTTAGTTGTTTTGCTTTATTTAATACCTGCTTTGCCTTTGGCAAATATCTCATAGCCGTGAGTGTAGATCCGGCATTCATTTTACTTATATATGCATAACCCATTAATGCATATAGTTCCGATTCAGAAGGTTCAAGCACCAATGCCTTCTCAATTTTTTCAATTGCATGGTCTGTTAACTCATCACTCTTAACATTGTCCTGAACTTCAAATGCAGCCTTTAATAAACTGTAAGCTGCATAATAGAGAGGTAGCCATTCCTTCACTTCAGTATTTGATATCTCTTCAAATTGCTTAGCTATCGAAATTATACTATTGGTATTACTCACACTATCCATAACATGAATATTCTCTTTCATTACCCTTAGATATTCCTGAGATTGAGCATTAGCATTTAAATTGCAGGGAAAAAAGATAATATAGAAAATCAGGTTTTTCACCTTGTTCTTGTCTTAAGGATAATTCAGTGTTCACACGGAACAAAAAATCTATATATTTAATTTACCAGAGTATTTTCCCCTCAGTTCTAAAATGAGATTTCCACGCCTGTGGATTTTATGATCTCGCCGATAAAGACCTTCCCTTTAATCTCCTGCTTAAGTTTAGGATGTAGATAGGAGTGATCCCTAAGGTTATCAAATTCACCAATATCAATCGCTGAATAATTTGTCCCTTCCGAGGATAGTTTCAGGTTTCTCATATTATAAAATTTAACCTCTGAAGATACTAATATTTCTATGAAGTAGAATCCTCAGGGGTTTAACTAAAGTGACGCAGGAAGGGTTGGTATTTTGACGATCACAGTGTTAGTGAAATATTCTGTTGAAATATAGAATTAATTAGATTTTTGAGTAATAGTAACCCTGTCGAAGTAATCTCCTGCCTCGAATCCAATTGTAATAATTCTTTTAACATTAAGGGGGTTTGCGTCTACTCTGACAAAAAACGTTTTTTTATCACGACGTTCGACAAAGATGCAATCCTTTTTAATTGAATATTTGTCGGCCAGCATATTTACATCCGAAAAACCATAATAATATGAGGTATCCACCTAAATGTCTGATAACCACCATGATGTGCCTTCTGTTTTAATTATTGCAGAATCTCCTGATGCATTAAATGTAAATTCTTTGGCCGACAAATGAATGTTATCTTCCCATTTACCTATTTCTATGATATTTATATAGGAATAAAGAGTAACAGCTGAGATAATAAAGAGGCTCAGAATTAATATTTTTTTCATGGTTTACGGAAGTTTAAATCTTAATTTTCGCTTCAATTATTATACCACTTATCAGCCTTAGTACAGGATCATTTTCAAAGTTAGTTGTTTTCAAGGAAATTGTCGCCGGTTCTCGTCGACAATGTAATTTTTCACGGTTATGCTAACATGTTATTAACTTATATAATTAAGTCATTTTTATTAATAAGTTACCGTTTTCCGGCCCCAGCTGTGCAGGGCATGCATTCCCTTTGTATACCTCAAGGACAATGTCAATCCCGAGTCCCCATACAATTTTGCACGCCAGGTATTTATGACAATCAGACGGCTATCAGATAATGTTTAACTTATGAAAGGTTGTCATTAGTAAATGGATTAGGACTTTAAGTAACAATAGGATGAAAAAGGCCGTAGGCCTTAGATATTGTAACATCGGGCGAAGCCCGATGTCGAACTTCAACAAAAATTATCAAGCCCCGTAGCGGGCGAAATAAAAACCTCAGAGATATCTTTCTTCATATGGAATCCCATATGCTTCTAAAAGATTCTTGTATTCATCCATAAATGAAACTTTTTCATGATGTTTCTTCTGGTTCAATATATACCTTCTTACCGCATCAACACCTGAATTACTGACTGAAAATCCACCATAGCCATCCTGCCAATAGAAGTTGCTGTAACGTACTCCCTTAGTTTTTATCCACTTAGATGAACTCTTTTTGACCTCTTCCGCAAGATCAGCCGGAGCCATAGTCTTTGGAAGTGTGCATAATATGTGAATATGATCAGAAGTTCCGCCAACTTGTAACGGGATCGATTTATAGTTCTTAAGAATTCCGCCCAGATAAGAGAATAACTCATTTTCAATGTCTTCCCTTATTAGCTTTAAATTGTCTTTGGTATGAAAAACAATGTGAACATAGATTTGAACAAATGATTGTGACATAATTATTTCATTTGTCCAAATTTACAAAACCTTGTCAAAAGCATAAAATATTTTGTTTCTTAATCAGGATTTATTTCGCCCGTTACGGGGCTGATTAAGCTTTTGTATCTTTATATGCAGGGCGTTGCCCTGCCTTATAGTATTTTGCCCCTGACGGGGCTGAACAAGCTATTGTATCTTTATATGCAAGGCGTTGCCCTGCCTTAAAGTATTTTGCCCTTGACGGGGCTCATTAAGCTTTTGTATCCTTATATGCAGTAGCGGAACAAACTCACCGAAACCAGCTGACCAAGCCAACCGGGTTAATTTTCCGTGGTTTTTATTGAATAGTTATATCTTTAGTTAATGTCATTTCTCCCAACCAGATTCTTCCATCCGCTTGTTGGATATCACTCTTTTTTACCTGATAAGTAAGTCCGGGATATTGAAACGAAGCGTGGTATAGCCCGGAAGGA
>Ga0208079_1000135_pt1 | contig 41269 bp, 38 predicted proteins | sample NGESurdeep092012_5_FD_184474 | JGI IMG/M metagenome (GOLD analysis project Ga0208079, IMG submission 184474) | Arctic peat soil microbial communities from Barrow, Alaska - NGEE Surface sample 210-2 deep-092012 (SPAdes) | ecosystem: Environmental > Terrestrial > Soil > Wetlands > Peat ... | reverse complement strand
CGACCTCGCTGCGGTGCAGGTCGCGCGGCGCGGGCATGCCCACCAGCATGGCTTGCACCGCCGCCCCGATCGTCACCCCACGATTGTATCGAGTCTCAATGCATTCCGCAGGGACACGCCGAGCATAAACACGCAGGTCACAGCCCTACAGCGTGGCTAATTGAGGAGGTCTGAGCCTTGAGCGCCGCCTTAGCGACGTTGTACGCCAGCGGCGGTCCGGCCGGCTGCCAGGCGCCGATCGAGGAGACGTTGACGATCGCGCCGCCCCGCTGGATGAGGGTCGGCAACGCCGCCCGGCTCACGCGCAGGGCCGCGAACAGGTTGATGTCGAAGTGGTCTCGCCAATGCTGTTCGGATAGGTCGAGGAAGCCGCCGAGGTCGACTTCGCCACCGCCGCCGTTGTTCACCACCAGGTCGACGCCGCCGAGTTCGGCGAGTGCCCGGTCGATCAGCAGCGTTGCGCCGACCTCCGTGCTGAGATCGACAGCAACGGGCACGGCGCCCGATGCCAGGAGTTCCGGCGTGATGGTGCGTGCCGCGCCGACTACGGCGACGCCCTCGTCCCGCAGCGCGTGGACGGTCGCGAGACCCACGCCGCGACTCGCTCCGGTGACGACCGCGGTCTTTCCGTTCGAGCCCGAGTTCCATGTGTTCTCCTTCTGATCCGGTGGAGCCAGACGCGGCTCACGAATGTCAGATCGTCGCCAACAGAGCGTCGACGACGCGGTGCAGCCGATCGGTGTCCGGTGAGCTCTTCACCATCACCTGCATCCCGACCACGGTCGTCAGGAGCAAGCTCGCGATCGCCTTCGGATCGGCGGACCTGGCCAGCTCTCCGTTGCTCTGTCCCTCGATGACGGCTGCCTCGAACGCCGCCTCAGTGCGGTCGAACATTCGCTGAACATGGGCGGCGGTCTGGGCATCGGCTTGTCCGATTTCCGCTGCGGTGTTGACCGCGAGACAGCCTCGGCGGCCCGAGTGGCGAGGTTCATGTTGATGATCAGCCGAAGAGCTTTCTGCAGCCGAGGCCGCACTGGGCCGGGCCAGGTGCGGTGAGAAATTCGGTGAGCGCCGTGGCCTGCTCGTCGGCGTAGCGGCGCAGCACGCGCGTGAACAGCTCGTGTTTGCTGCTGAAGGCGTTGTAGAGGCTTCCCTTGCAGATGCCGAGCGCATCGACAAGATCTTGCGGCGTGGTGCCGCCGAAGCCCTTCCCCCAGAACACCTCAACCGCCTTGTCGGCGGCGACGTCGGGATCGAACTGCTTCGGCCTGCCCACGTCCCAGACCGACGGTCGGTGTTTACCTCTGTAAACTAGTTCGGGTGGGGTTCGATGTCGATTGGCAGCACGGCGCTGAGCACATGTGGGCCGGCCACCAGGTCAGCGTCGAGCAGGCGAACGAGGCCCTGGCCGATGACGAGCGGATTCTCGTCGACCCGGACCCCAAGAGCAGATCGGGGCAGAGCGCGCGGTTGATCGGCTACTCACCGAGCGCGGCCGCGGTGCTCGTGGTGATCCTCGTGCACCGCGAGGACCGGCCGGGAGCGTGGTGGGGGGCGAACGGGTGGCGGGCCAACAGCACGGACCGGCGCACGTACCAGCAGAAGATCGAGGAAAGGGACAGCGATGAGTGACGCCAAGCAGCTCGTCGAGCAGATCGCGGCCGAGGCCGACGCGACGATAAGCGACCCAATGCCCGAGGGCACCGTGTGGACCCGTCCGGGCAAGACCGTCACCGTGGCCACCCGGGTCTCGCCCGAACACCTGGCCGCGATCGAGGACCTGGCTGGCCAACTCGAGGTGCCGGTGTCCGCGCTGGTGCGCGGTTGGATCCTCGCCGGTCTCAACGCCCGCCAGGACGAGACCGTGCAGAGCGCGATCGAGCGTCTCTCGGCCGACGTGCAGCGGCTGCGTGAGCTAGTCGCCTGACGATGCCCGAGGCGAACACCGGCGACGGCGACTACACCGACCTCACCCACGCGTGGGATCTGGCCTAGGCCGAGGACCTGGACGGAATCGCGGACGCGCTGGCGCCGGCCGAGGCCGACATCAACGCCGGTCGCACGTACAGCGAGGACGAGATCCGGGCGGTTCGGCGTGCCTATACCGGTGCTGGCGACCGGCGACGACGAGAGCGTCATCCGAGATGACGAGCACGTACCGGCCGACCCGGACCCGGATCGCATCGCCGCCGCGATCGAGCGTGCCCGACACGGCATTGCCGGCGACAACCCCAGTGACGCATGAATAGCCACTCGTCTCTACACCGCGGGCGTCCGCGGATGTCGTGTGCGCGCTGCGGTCACCCGATCGTCGATCGCTGGGCTGGTAGGCGACCGCGACCAGCCACGTGTCGTCACGCACGAATGGGCGGGTCAGGAACCCGCCCGTCGCTGTCTCGACCAGGCGCGCAGGCTTGGCTCGCTGATACGAGCGAGCCAGCCGTCGCGCGGTCGCGTCGTTCAGGGCAGCGCGGGTATTGAGGACCATCCAAGTCGAGCAGTACGAGGCCGAGTGGCTGACAACCAACCCCAACCAGGAACCGGGTCAGGCGCTGCGCCGATCGTGGGACGCCCGCGCCTGGCAAGAGCAGCGACCCGGCAAGGTACATCTCGAGCCGGCCCAGGTCGCGCACGACCGGTGGATCGACGAGCTGGCCGACCTCGGATACCAGCCACCGGCCCAGCCCGCCGCAGCGTCCTCGCCGAGCCCGAGGTACGGGCCGAGCTCGCCGAAGACATCACCGCACGCACCGCCGCCAAGGCCGTGCCGGTGCCCCTGCTCGAGCGCACCCGAGTCGATGCCGGACCACCTCCGGTTCTGGACCTCGGCGGAGGCGATCGCCGTCGAGCAGGACCTCACCGGCCGGCTCGCCGCGCGGGCTCGCCGCGCGTGGCGCGTCCGATGCCGTATCTGGCCGGGACGCCGGCGCCGACCAGCTGGCCCGGGCGGCCGCGGCCACGGGTGTCGAGGTGGACCCGGCCCAGGTCGAGGCCGCCGCGGCGCTGGCCGGCGATCACTCCCTGGTGCTGGTGGCCGGAGCCGCCGGCGCCGGCAAGACCACCACCCTGGCGACCACCCGCACGGCGCTCGAGCACGACGGGCACCAGGTCCTCGCCGTTACCCCCACCCTCAAGGCCGCCCGCGGCGCCCGGGCCGAGACCGGCGCCCGCACCGGCTCGGCCGCCTGGCTGGTGTTCCAGCACGGCTGGCGCTGGGACGACGCTGGCCGCTGGACCCGCCTCGAGCCGGGCCAGATCGACCCGAAAGCCGGCACGACGTACCGCGGCCCCCGCGAGGACGCGCAGCTGCGCCGCGGGGACCTGCTAGCGCTAGTCGTCGACGAGGCCGGCATGCTCGACCAGGACACCGCCCGCGCCCTACTCACCGTCGTCGACGAGCAGGAAGCCCGGCTCGCACTCGTCGGCGACCCGCACCAGCCGGCCGCGATCGGCCGCGGCGGCGTCCTCGACCTCGCCGACCGCTGGGCCGAGCGGGCCGTCACCCTCGACGTGATCCACCGCTTCACCCGCACCACCGAGATCGAGCCCGGCGTCCTGGCCGACGTCGAGACACCGACTACGCCGCTCTGTCGCCGCGGATGCGCGACGGCGCCGCCGGCGAGCCCGCCGCGGTGTTCGACGAACTCGCCGCCCGGGCCCCAGAACTCCTGACATAGACGTGACTGGCCGAGCCAGTCTTGCCTTCTGAGCAGGCGATTTGGCGTGTCGGAAGAGCGGTGATTCACCGGCGCCCTCCGACAGTCACTGGGACGTTGTCCGGTGCTTGGGGGGTGCAGGTTGGGTCGGGTGCGCCAGCCGGTGCTGCCGCTGCTGCCCGCCGCCGACGTCACCCCGATTGGCCCGGCGGCCGGCCTGGTGGACAGTGCGAACGGTGGGCGGTGTTCGTGTTCGGGCAGGCCACGTTCGCGTTCGCGACCGACGACGAGGTGGGTCGCCGGCTGGCCGTGGTGCAGCTGGTCGCCACCGGAATCGCGGCGGCGGCGGCGGCCGGGTTCGGGATCGGCCTGGCCACGCTGTGGCGGTGGAAGGCCGCCTACGTCGCCGGCGGGGTGGCCGGGCTGATCCCGGCCAAGTGCGGGCCGAAGGGGCCGACGAAGCTCACCGCCGCGGTGGTGGTCCGAATCCGGGAGCTGGCCGCCGATGGGCAGACGCTGACGGCGATCGCCGGCGCGGTCAAGGTGAGCCCGGCAACGGTGCGGGTCGCGCTGGGTCGGCCACCGGCCAGCGCTGGCCGGTCGGCGCACCCGGGCCGTGACCCGCAGCCGGCCGGCCCGCCGCCCAGCGCCGTGGCGGACAACAGTGCCGGGGCGGACACCGAGGTCGCTGACTCGGTTGCCGCGATGATCACGGGGACTGCCGGTGCTGCCGGCGCCCGAGCGCGCAGGGCGCTGGCCCGGCCCGCACCGGGCAGCTGGTCGAGGCACCGGTGGTGTTCACCGAGGGGGCGCACCTGCCGGGGCTGCTGCGGATCCTGCCGGCGCTGGCCCGGCGGACCTGGGCCGCCTCCTCGCGCTGGAACGGGCCAAGACGCTGCGCCGCAAGCTCACATCGAACCAGCCGGCTGCCGCCGCGGCGCGGCGCTGCACCGGGCGCATGCCGCCGCCCGGCCGGACGCGCTCGGGTTCCGCCACATCCACGTCGACCTGCCCACATCGCACCTGGCCGGCCACGCCGCCGCCGACGCGGACGTCGACTGGTGGTCGCCGCGCCTCGGGCTCGGGTTTCGTCTGTAAGCCGCAGCTCTCGCATCCGCGCAGGGCAGACGCAACCGCCCGGTTGGCGCCACGTCGACCGGATTGGCCCAGGAGGCGCAGAAGTACTGACTACGGGATTCGCGGGCCTATGCCGCTGGTCGCGTCAGATGTGTCTCGCCGACCCGTCCCCTGGCGTAGAGCCAGGCCGAACCGGCGATCAATCGTTCGATCGGGCGTGCGGCTCACTCGGGCCAGGTGCCCCTGACGTCGAGATTGTAGAAAGAGGGCGGTCCGTCGCAGAGCGCCGCCATCTTCGACGCGAACTCGGCTGTCTCCGGGCGGTTCGAGTTCTCCATAGCCGACTCGTGGGAGTCGAACTCGATCACGCTGAGGTAGTGGTTCGGACGGTCCCGATCGGACGTGAACGTCCCGCGAAGAACCGTCCCAGCTTCGCGCTGCGCCCGCATGGCGTCAGCCAGCGCCTCCACCTCGTCGATGCGCGAGGTCGTGAACTCCACTATCTGCACGAACGCTGCCATGTTGCTCCCTTGCTCCGGCGGTGGAACCGAGAGCATGCACCAGCCGGCTACGCGCCGACAAGGATGACTTCATCTGCGGCGGCTCAAACATCCGCGTACTCCCGCCTCATCGGACTTGTCCGAGCGGCCGTCCTGCGCCCCTGGCACAGGTCCGGAGCGCCGAAGTCCGTCTCCGCGAGGAGGCGTGCTAGCAAGGAGGGCGAGCACGTCCCTCAGCCTGACCGACGCCACACCCGCCCCAGCACCAGGTCCGCTGAGGCCGCCGTGCACGCCTCGACGGGCTGGCGCGACCTCGCCAAGAAACTCCCCCAGCTCAACCAGCGGGTCAACGATCTCCGCGGCCAGCTGTAGAGCGTCGAGCAGCGCCTCGACGGGCTGGCCACCGACCCGGCCGTCGCCGCCCAGCCCGACCCGGCCAGCTGGCTCGACAACGCTCAGGCGCCGACGGCCCCCCGCAGCGCCTCCACCCGGTTGGTTGCTTCCCAGGTGAAGTCCAGCTCCGGCCGGCCGAAGTGGCCGTAGGCGGCGGTCTGGGCGTAGATCGGCCGGAGCAGGTCGAGATCGCGAATGATCGCTGCCGGGCGCAGGTCGAAGACAACGGCGACGGCGTCCTGGATCTCCTGGTCCGACACGCTGCCGGTTCCGAACGTCTCCACGAACAGCCCCACCGGCTGCGCCTTGCCGATGGCGTAGGCGACCTGGACTTCGCATCGGCGGGCCAGGCCGGCGGCGACCACGTTCTTGGCCACCCACCGCACGGCGTACGCCGCGGAGCGGTCGACCTTGGACGGGTCCTTGCCGGAGAACGCCCCGCCGCCGTGGCGAGCCATCCCGCCGTACGTGTCGACGATGATCTTGCGGCCGGTGAGGCCGGCGTCGCCCATCGGGCCGCCGATCTCGAACCGACCGGTGGGGTTGACCAGCAGCCGGTAGCCGTCGCTGTCGATCCCGGTCCCGGCCACCTCAGGAGCGATCACGTGCTCGGCGATGTCCGGCTTGAGCAGGGTCTCGATGTCGATGTCACCAGCGTGCTGGCTGGAGACCACAACGGTGTCCAGGCGAATCGGCCGGTGATCGACATACTCCACGGTGACCTGCGTCTTGCCGTCCGGTCGCAGGTAGGGGACGGTGCCGTCCTTGCGCACCCGAGCGAGCCGCTTTGCCAGCCGGTGCGCTAGCGCGATCGGCAGCGGCATCAGCTCCGGCGTCTCGTCGCAGGCGTAGCCGAACATCAGCCCCTGGTCGCCGGCGCCCTGGCGGTCCAGCGGGTCACTGTCGCCTTCGGCCCGGTGTTCATAGGCGTCGTCCACGCCCTGGGCGATGTCCGGGGACTGCGAGCCGATGGAGACGCTCACGCCGCAGGAGGCCCCGTCAAAACCCTTCTTGGACGAGTCGTAGCCGATGTCGAGAATGCGGTCCCGCACGATCGCCGGGATGTCGGCGTACGCCTCGGTCGTCACCTCGCCGGCGATGTGCACCTGGCCAGTTGTGATCATGGTCTCCACGGCCACCCGGCTGCGCGGGTCCTCCTTGAGCAAGGCGTCCAGGACGGAGTCGCTGATGGCGTCAGCGATCTTGTCGGGATGGCCCTCGGTGACGGACTCGGAGGTGAAGAGACGCCGGGACACGCTGCTCCTAGGGCGAGAGGCATACAGGGACGCGCTGGAGTAAAACCGGCGCCGTGATCAAGCCAGTTTACCGGACGCCACTATTGGCCAGCCGGGCGATTGGCCAGCCGGGCGACGACGAGATCCCACACCACGTCGGCGAGGGACTCCTTCGGGCCGTCGGGTACGGCCGTCTCGCTGCCGTCCGCGCCTAAGATCACCGCCGCGTTGTGGGCCACCTCGAAACCGCGGCCGTTCCCGACCTCGTTGACGACCAGCAGGTCACAGCCCTTGCGAGCCAGCTTGGACCGGCCGTGGGTCAGCACGCCACCACTGTCGTCCCCGGTCTCGGCGGCAAAGCCCACGACGACCTGGCCGGGCCGCACCCGGTCAGCGCCGAGCTCGGTGAGGATGTCGGGGTTGCGCACCAGGGCCAGCGACGGTGGCTCCGCGGCGTCGGTCTTCTTGATCTTGACCACCGACCGCACGGCCGGGGCGAAGTCGGCCACCGCCGCGGCCATCACGATCGCGTCCGCGCCGGGCGCGGCAGCGAGCACGGCCGTCCGCAGTTCCGCGGTGGAGACGACCGGTACGACGGTGACGCCGGCCGGAAACGGTACGGCGAGGTTGGCCGCCACCAGCGTCACCTCGGCGCCGCGGGCGGCTGCGGTCTTGGCCAGCGCCACACCTTGGCGGCCGGACGAGCGGTTGCCGAGGAAGCGCACCGGGTCCAGGTGCTCGCGGGTGCCGCCGGCACTGACCACGACGTGGCGGCCGGCAAGGTCGGCACGTAGTCCGGCGACTCCCCGCGCCAGCACCAACCGCGCGACGGCGAAGATCTCGGTCGGTTCCGGGAGCCGGCCGGCACCGGAGTCGGCGCCGGTCAGGCGACCGACGGCCGGGTCGAGCACCACCGCGCCGCGCTGGCGCAGCGCGGCGACGTTGACCCGGGTGGCCGGGTGTTCCCACATCTCGGTATGCATCGCCGGCGCGTACACCACCGGGCACGACACCGTGAGCAGCGTCGCGGTCAGCAGGTCGTCGGCCCGACCGGCGGCGGCGCGCGCCAGCAGGTCAGCGGTGGCGGGGGCCACCAGCGCGAGTTCGGCCTCCCGGCCGAGGCGCACGTGCGGCACGGAGTCGGCGTCCGCCCAGACGTCGGTAGCCACCAGGTTGCCGGACAGCGCGGCCCAGGTCGGCTCGCCGACGAACCGCAGCGCGCTGGCGGTGGGGATGACCCGAACGGAATGACCTGACTCGGTCAGCAGTCGGAGCAGCTCGACCGCCTTGTACGCCGCGATACCTCCGGCCACGCCGAGGACGACGCGGCGACCGACAGTCACGGTCGTGGGAGCGGCCGGAACGACGGAGGAAACCGGCTAGACCTCGACCTGCTCATGGGTCAGCAGGCCAGCGTTGATCTCGCGCAGGGCGATCGAGAGCGGCTTCTCCTGCACAGCGGTTTCGACCAGCGGCCCGACGTACTCCAGCAGCCCTTCGCCGAGCTGCGAGTAGTAGGCGTTGATCTGGCGGGCGCGCTTGGCCGCGTAGATCACCAGGCTGTACTTGGAGTCAGTCGCCTCGAGTAGCTCGTCGATCGGCGGGTTGGTGATGCCCTCGGGGGCGGCGACAGTGCCGGACATGCGTCTCCTCGACTAGATCAGCATTAAGGCTACCAGCCGCTCGGCCGCCTGCCCGACCGTGTCATTGACGATCGCGCGGTCGAACTCGGGCTCCGCGGCCAGCTCGGCCCGGGCGTGTTCCAGCCGGCGCCGGACTCGCTCGTCGTCCTCGGTACCGCGGTCGGTAAGTCGGCGGACGAGCTCCGGCCAGCTCGGTGGGGTGAGGAAAACGAGCCGCGCGTCCGGTAACGCCGCCCGTACCTGGCGGGCGCCCTGCAGGTCGATCTCCAGCAGCGCGGGCAGGCCGGCCGCCAGCCGCTGCTCCACCGGCCGGCGCGGGGTTCCGTAGCAGTTCTGGGCGTACGACGCCTGCTCCAGCAGCTCGCCGGCGCGGGCCATTCGGTCGAACTCCGCAGCATCCACGAAGTGGTACTGCACGCCGTCGATCTCGCCCGGACGCGGCGACCGAGTGGTCACCGACACCGATACCCAGACCTCGGGATGCCGGCGACGAAGCTCGGCAACGACGCTGCCCTTGCCCACGCCGGACGGGCCCGATAGCACCGTGAGCCGGGCTGCTCGGCCCGGTGTGGGCTCCGCGCCCGGGTCAGCCGTGGACATCCTCCCGGGCGAACTCCCGCTCCAACGCGCGCCGCTGGTTCACGCCCAGGCCCCGGACCCGGCGGGTGGGCGAGATACCGACCCGCTCCATGATCTTCTGTGCCCTGACCTTGCCGACCCCGGGCATGGCCTCCAGGACGGCGGACACCCTCATCTTGCCCACGACCTCGTCGGTCTCCCCTTTGGTCAAGACATCGGCCAGCGAGGTGCCCGAGCGCTTGAGCTGGGCTTTCAGCTCGGCCCGGGCACGTCGGGCCAAGGCGGCTTTCGCCAGCGCCGCGGCGCGCTGCTCGGGAGTCAACGAAGGCAGGGCCACGCCAGGTCACCTCAGGTCGCATGGGTTGCAGGGAAAGCCGGGTCGCTCGGGTCGGGTGGCTCGATCGGCGAACCTAGCGAGAATCGGGCCGGCAGGGCAACGCGGCCCGCAATTGGGCAGCGGGCGGGCGTGAGCACCACGTCTTCCCGGTGATCATTGTGCGAGGTCTCCCCGGTGATCCTGGTGCGGGGAATGCCCGCGACCCGCCGTACCGGCGCACGTCAACGGCACCACGATCGCGGGCGGGCCGACCGGCCGGGTGGGTGCGCTGTGGCCGGACGCACGCGGGGCTCAGGAACGCGGACGGGGGCGCAGGGTGGCGGCGATGGCGGCCGCGGCGGCGCCGGGGTCCGCCGCCGCGGTGATTGGCCGGCCGATCACGAGCAGGTCCGCGCCGTCGTCGAGCGCCCGCTGGGGCGTGGCGACCCGAGCCTGGTCATGGACGGCCGCGCCGACCGGCCGCACCCCGGCCGTGATCAGTTTCACGTGCGGCCCCACCTCGGCCCGCACGACGGCAACTTCCTGGGGCGAGCAGACGATGGCTCGCGCCCCGGCGTCCACCGCCAGCACGGCCAGCCGCCGGACTGCGTCGGGCAACGCGCCAGCAACCCCCACGGCGCCGAGGTCCGCTGCTGTCAACGAGGTCAAGACGGTGACGGCAGCGATGTCGAGCCCGTCGGTCCCCCCCTCGGCCGTCTCGTCGGCGGCCGCCACCGCGGCGCGCACCATTGCCGCGCCGCCGGTGGCGTGCACAGTCAAGATCCGCGGCCGCAACCGCGCGACCGAGCGGACCGCGCCAGCCACGGTGACCGGGATGTCGTGCAGCTTGAGGTCGAGGAAGACGCCGACGCCGGTGCCGCCACGGACCACCGCGACCACATCCGGACCGTGCCGGCAGAACATCTGCAGCCCGACCTTGACCATGGACACGTGCGGGGTGACCGCGTGCGCCCAGCTGGCCGCGGTTTCGACGTCGCTGGCGTCGAGGGCAACCGCGATGGGAGCAGAACCCCTGGTGGTCATTGCTCCTCCTCGGTCCTCGCTATATCGGGTCTGGGCAGACGGTCGGTGGCGAGCCCGATGACGTCGGCCACCCGGTCGATGCCGCGTTCGGCCAGCGCCTGCTCTAGCTCGGCCAGCACTCGCACCGGAGCCCGCGGGTCGCCGAAAACCGCAGTCCCTACCGAGACCGCGGACGCGCCGGCGAGCAGGAACTGCAACGCATCCAACCCGGTGCGAACCCCGCCCATGCCCAGGATCGGCACCTCCGGCAACACCTGCGCCACCTGCCACACGCAGCGCAGCGCCACCGGTCGGATCGCCGGCCCGGACAACCCGCCGGTGACTCCGGCCAGTGCCGGTCGCAACGTGGTGGTGTCGATCACCATCCCGAGCAGGGTGTTGACCATCGACAACCCGTCGGCACCGGCGTCCACGCAGGCGCGCGCGATCGCCACGATGTCGGTCACGTCCGGCGACAGCTTGGCGAACACGGGGATGTGGGCGGGGCTTTGGCGACGTACGGCGGAAATGACGGCGGCCGCCGCACCGGAGTCACCGGCGAACACCTGTCCACGGTCCTCCACGTTGGGGCAGGAGATGTTGACTTCGACCATGGCCAGCCCCGGCGCGCCGCGCAGCTTGGTGGCCAGCCGGACGTATTCCTCCACCGAGCCACCGGCGATGGAGACCACCGCCCGCGCGCCGCGGTCGGCCAGCCACGGCAGGTCGTGCTCCAGGAAGGCGTCGATGCCCGGTCCCTGCAGGCCGATCGAGTTCAGCATGCCGCTGGGCGTCTCGGCCATCCGGGGCGTCGGCCGACCGCTCCGCGGGCGGACCATGATCGACTTGGTCACCACCCCGCCGAGGGCGGCCACGTCGAAGAACTGCGCCAGCTCCCGGCCGGCCGCCGCACACCCGGACGCGGTGAAGACCGGGTTGGGGAAGCGCACGCCGGCCAGCGTGGTCCTCAGGTCGACCGCCGGGGCCACCGACGGCCGGGCCACGGTGCTGGTCACGGCGTAGCTCCGGGTGGCGCTGCATCGGCGAGCGGGGCAACGGGGGCGCCCAGGGCATCCGCCGGCACCGTGCCCACGTCGCCGAAGCGCACCCGGTCGCCGCCGAAGACCGGTCCCTCGACGCACGAGCGCACCATCCGGGTCGTTCCGTCGTCGCCCACGACCGGCAGCACGCAGGTCATGCAGACCCCGATCCCACAGGCCATCGACTCCTCGACCGCGACCTGGCACGGGATCCCGCGGGCGGCGGCGATGGCGCTGACGGCGCGGAGCATGCCCATCGGCCCGCAGGCGTAGACGACGTCGGACCCGGTGTGCTCCAACACGGCGGGCAGCACGTCGGAGACCCGGCCCCGCTCCCCCATCGTTGCGTCCTCGGTGGTAAACACCACACTCGTGGTCCGGCGCTTGGCCTCCAGCGGACCGAACAGCCGGTCGGCGGTGGCCGCGCCGAGCACCGCGTCGACCCGGCAGCCGCGCGCCCGCAGGGCGTCGATCAGCGGGAACAGCGGCGCCGAGCCGTAGCCGCCGCCCACCAGGGTCGCGGTGGCCCGGTCTCGCGGCAGCCGGAACGACCGCCCCAGCGGCCCGACCAAGTCGACCGCATCGTTGGGGCGTCGGCGCGCCAACCATGCAGTGCCCCGGCCGATGACCGCAAAGACGAACGTCACGGTGCCGCCGTACTGGCCGCGCTCGGTGACGGCGTGGATGGAGAACGCCCGGTGCAGCAGCATGCTGGAGTCCGGCCCACCGACGGCAACCGCGACGAACTGCCCCGGCCGGAACTCCTCGGCAATCCCGTCGGCAAGCAGCGTCATCGCGTGGTAGGCACCCACCCGCCGCATGGTCAACACCCGACCGGCCACCTGGACCGGCATCAGGCACCCGCCGCCGCGGCCAGCCGAGCGGCCTGCAGCACCGCGTGGTGCTCCTGCAGCGGGGCCACGCCGACCTCGCCCCGCACCAGCGCCTCGATCCCCTGCACGCAGGCGGCCGCGCCCTGCACTGTCGTCACACAGGGCACGCCGCGGGCGACGGCGGCGGTGCGGATCTCATAGCCGTCCACCCGCGGGCCGACTCCGAACGGCGTGTTGACCACCAAATCGACCTCGCCGGCCAGGATCTTCTCGACCACCGTCGGCTCGCCGTCGGCCCCCCGGCCGGCCGAGTGCTTGCGGACGACCGTTGCCGGCACCCCGTTGCGTCGCAGCACCTGCGCGGTGCCCTCGGTGGCCAGAATCTCAAAGCCGAGGTCGGCCAGCCGCTTGACCGGGAAGACCACGGCCCGCTTGTCCCGGTTGGCCACGCTGACGAAGGCCCGACCCTTGGTGGGCAGCGAGCCGTACGCCGCGGCCTGGGACTTCGCGTACGCCGTACCGAAGACCGCGTCGATGCCCATCACCTCGCCCGTGGACTTCATCTCGGGGCCGAGCACGGTGTCGATGCCGTGGAACCGGCCGAACGGCAGCACCGCCTCCTTGACTGAGATTGGCGCGTCCAACGGCAGATCACCGCCGTCCCCTACCGCCGGCAGCAGCCCTTCCAGCCGCAGCTCGGCGACGGTGGCCCCGACCATCACCCGGGCGGCCGCCTTGGCGACCTGCACCGCGGTGGCCTTGGACACGAACGGCACCGTCCGGGACGCCCGCGGGTTGGCCTCCAGCACGTAGAGCACGTCGTCCTTGAGCGCGTACTGCACGTTGAGCAGCCCGCGCACGCCGACGCCGCGGGCGATCGCCTCGGTGGAGGCACGAATGCGATCGAAGTCGCGCCGGCCCAGCGTGATCGGCGGCAGCGCGCAGGCGGAGTCGCCGGAGTGGATGCCGGCCTCCTCGATGTGCTCCATCACCCCGGCCAGGTAGAGCTCGCTGCCATCGAAGATCGCGTCCACGTCGATCTCGACCGCGTCCTCGAGGAACCGGTCGACCAGCACCGGGTGCTCGGGGCTGACGGCTGTCGCGCGGACGATGTATTCGACGAGCATCGCGTCGTTGTACACGATCTCCATGCCGCGGCCGCCGAGGACGTAGGACGGGCGGACCAGCACCGGGTAGCCGATCTCGTCCGCGATGACCTTCGCCTGGTCGTACGACATGGCGACCCCGTGCCGCGGCGCCGGCAGGCCGGCCGCGGCCAGCACCTTCCCGAACGCGCCCCGCTCCTCGGCCAGGTGGATGGCCTCGGGCGAGGTACCCAACAAGGGGACACCGGCATCCTTGAGCCGCTGCGCCAGGCCGAGCGGAGTCTGGCCGCCGAGCTGGACGATCACGCCGACGACCTCCCCCGAGGTCCGCTCGGCCTCGACCACCTCGAGCACGTCTTCGATGGTCAGCGGCTCGAAGTACAGCCGGTCGGAGGTGTCGTAGTCGGTGGAGACCGTCTCCGGGTTGCAGTTGACCATCACGGTCTCGTAGCCGGCGGCGGCCAGCGCGAAGCTGGCATGCACGCAGGCGTAGTCGAACTCGATGCCCTGGCCGATCCGGTTCGGCCCGCTGCCCAGGATCAGCACCTTGCGCCGGCCGGTGCGGCCGACCTCGGTCTCTTCGTCGTAGGCCGAGTAGTGGTACGGCGTGTCGGCGGCGAACTCGGCGGCACAGGTGTCTACGGTCTTGAACACCGGCCGCAGGCCCAGCGCGTGCCGGCGGGCGCGCACGTCCGGCTCGGCGACGCCGAACAGCGCGGCCAGCTGGCGGTCCGAGCAGCCGGCCCGCTTGGCCCGGCGCAGCAGCGGCTGCCCAATCCGCGGGAACGGCCCGGCGGCGAGCAACTCCGCCCGCAGCTCGACCAGCCCGGCGATCTCGGCCAGGAACCACTGGTCGATCCCGGTGGCGGCCTCGACCTCGGCGACGCTGGCGCCCAGACGAAGCGCCCGCTCCACGGCGTACAGGCGGCCGTCGCGCGGGGTGCGCGCCTCGGTCAGCGACGACTCGACGGTCGCGCCGGGCGGGTCGGGCAGCGTCCAGTACCCGGCAGCTGTCGTCTCCACCGAGCGCATTGCCTTCTGCAGCGCCTCCGCGAAGGACCGGCCGATCGCCATCGCCTCGCCGACCGACTTCATCGCGGTGGTCAGCGTGGTGTCGGCGCCGGGGAACTTCTCGAAGGCGAACCGCGGCACCTTGACCACCACGTAGTCCAGGCTCGGCTCGAAGCTGGCCGGGGTCTCCCGGGTGATGTCGTTGGGAATCTCGTCCAGGGTGTAGCCGATGGCCAGCTTGGCCGCGATCTTGGCGATCGGGAAGCCGGTCGCCTTGCTGGCCAGCGCGGACGAGCGCGACACCCGCGGGTTCATCTCGATCACGACCAGCCGGCCGGTCCGCGGGTCCACCGCGAACTGGATGTTGCAGCCGCCGGTGTCCACGCCGACGGCGCGGATGACGTCGATGGCGACGTCGCGCATCCGCTGGTACTCGCGGTCGGTCAGCGTCATCGCCGGCGCGACGGTGACCGAGTCGCCAGTGTGCACGCCCATCGGGTCCACGTTCTCGATCGAGCAGATGACGACCACGTTGTCTGCTCGGTCGCGCATCAGCTCGAGCTCGTACTCCTTCCAGCCGAGGATCGACTCCTCCAGGAGCACCTCGGCCGTCGGGCTGGCCAGCAGGCCGGCACCGGCGATCCGGCGCAGGTCGGCCTCGTCGTAGGTCATGCCGGAGCCAGCGCCGCCCATGGTGAACGACGGCCGGACCACCACCGGATAGCCGAGCTCGGCGACAGCGGTCAGGCAGTCCGCCATCGAGTGGCAGATGGCGCTGCGGGCCGACTCCGCGCCGATCGAGGCGACGATCTCCTTGAACCGCTGCCGGTCCTCGCCGCGGCGGATGGCGTCGATGTCGGCACCGATCAGCTCCACGCCGTACCGCTCCAGGATGCCGGCGTCGTGCAGGGCGACCGCCGTGTTCAGCGCGGTCTGGCCGCCGAGGGTGGCGAGCACGGCGTCCGGCCGCTCCCGGGCGATGATCTGGGCGACCACCTCCGGGGTGACCGGCTCGATGTAGGTAGCGTCGGCGAACTCCGGGTCCGTCATGATCGTCGCCGGGTTGCTGTTGACCAGGCTGACCCGCAGCCCCTCCGCCCGCAGCACCCGGCAGGCCTGGGTGCCGGAGTAGTCGAACTCGCAGGCCTGGCCGATGACGATCGGGCCGGAGCCGATGACCAGGACGTGGTCGATGTCGGCCCGCCGCGGGCTCACGCCCGCACCCGCCCGGTCTCCATCAGCGCGACGAACGCCGCGAACAGCCCGGTGGCGTCGTGCGGCCCCGGGGCGGCCTCGGGGTGGTACTGCACGCTGAACGCCGGTACGTCGAGGCAGCGCAGCCCCTCCACCACCCCGTCGTTGAGGTCGACGTGGCTGACCTCGACCGCGCCGTACGGCGTCTGCGTCGGTCCGTCGGTCGCCGCGTCGACGGCAAACCCGTGGTTGTGGCTGGTCACCGCGACCGCCCCGGTAGCCCGATCCTGCACTGGTTGGTTCACCCCGCGGTGGCCGTAACGCAGCTTGTAGGTACTCAGGCCGAGCGCGCGGCCGAGCAGTTGGTTGCCGAAGCAGATGCCGAAGACCGGGACGCCGGCGTCGAGCACGCCGCGCAGCGCCTCGATCGCGTAGTCGGCGGTCGCCGGGTCGCCCGGGCCGTTGCTGATGAAGACCCCGTCGGGCTTCTCGGCCAGCAGGTCGCCGGCGGTGGCGGTCGCCGGCAGCACGTGCACCTCGCAACCCAGGGCCGCCATCCGGGCCGGGGTGGAACGCTTGATGCCGAGGTCGAGGGCGGCGACGCGGTGCCGGCGCTCGCCGCGAGCCGGGACCGCGTAGGGCTGCGGCGTCGAGACTTCCCGAGCCAGGTCGGCGCCGGTCATGCCTGGGCTGGCAAGCACCCGGGCCGCCACGGTGTCGGCGCTGGTCTCGATGCTGCTGACGCCCACCCGCATGGCGCCGCGCTCGCGGAGGTGGCGGGTCAGCGCCCGGGTGTCGATGCCGCTGATGCCGACGATGCCCTGCTCGCGCAGGTCATCGGCCAGCGGCCGGCGGGCGCGCCAGCTGGAGCTGGCTCGCGACGGGTCCCGCACGACGTACCCGGCGACCCAAATCCGGGCCGACTCCGGATCCTCGTCGTTCACCCCGGTGTTGCCAATGTGCGGCGCGGTCATGACGACGACCTGCCGGTGGTACGACGGGTCGGTCAGCGTCTCCTGGTAGCCGGTCATGCCAGTGTTGAAGACCGCCTCGCCGAAGGCCTCCCCGACGGCCCCGTATGCCTCGCCGCGAAACGTGCGGCCGTCCTCGAGCACCAGCAGGGCGGGGCGCGCGGTCACGGCGCGACCTCGGTGGCGGCACTGGTGGTGGCACTGGTGGTGGCACTGGTGGTGGCGCCCGGGGTGGCCGGAGTCGCGAGGTGGCGCAGGGCGCGCACCCAGACGTCGTGCTGGTCGTGGTGGTCGGCCCGGAAGCCGGTGTCCAGCAGCGCGCCGCCGTCCGGTCCCGAACGGCCCAACTCCCACGTGATCACCAGTACGCCGCCGGGCCCGACCACCTTGCCGGCGTGCGCGCTGTCCACCCGGGCGTCCCGGATCGCCGGCCCGGGCAGGAACAGCGTCGACGCGCCGTCGCGGTCTACCGTCACCCCGGTGGCCGTGAGCCGCAGCCGACCACGGGCGCGGGCGGACAGGTCCTGGGCGGCGATCCGGTCCAGCCAGTCGCCCGCCCGGGTGGTGCCGACGTAGAGGCCGGGCAGTGGGTCCAGCAGCGCCGGCCCGTCGGCGGCCGGTGGCGGCGGCAGTGGCGGCAGCGTCGCCTGGCTGCGCGCTCGCCGCCGCCAGCCGCGGCGCATCAGCAGGTACGCCGCCGCGGCCAGCGCCAGCACAGCGAGAGTGAGCAGTAGCCGGGTGCCCAGGTCGGTCACCGGTCGCGGCGTCATCGCCACCCCGGCCAGCCGGTGGTTCACCGAATGCTCACCGGCCGCCACCCGGGCCACCACTCTCGGCTGGTTTGCCGTCCAGCACCGTCGGCCAGCCGCGCAGGAAGGTCGCCACCACCCGGGTGGGCAACGTCATCCCGGCGTACGGCGTGTTCCGGCTGCGACTGGCCAACGAGCCCGGGTCGACAGTGACCGTGGCGGCCGGGTCCAGCAGCACCACGTTCGCGGGTGCGCCCGGCTCCAGCGGACCACCCTGACCGTCGAGCCGCCCGATCCGCGCCGGTCGGACCGCCATCCGGTCGGCCACGCCGGCCCAGTCCAACAGCCCGGTCGAGACCATCGCCTCGGCGACCACCCCAAGCGCAGTCTCCAGGCCGAGCATCCCGAAAGCGGCCGCGCCCCATTCGGTCTCCTTGTCCTCCAGGGAGTGCGGGGCGTGGTCGGTAGCGACTGCGTCGATGGTGCCGTCGGCGAGCGCGGCCCGCAGGGCGGCCACGTCCCCGGCGGTCCGCAGCGGTGGGTTCACCTTGTAGACCGGGTCGTACCCAGTGACCAGGTCGTCGGTGAGCAGCAGGTGGTGCGGGGTCACCTCGGCGGTGACCCGGATGCCTTTGGCCTTGGCCCAGCGCAGGATCTCCACCGAGCCGGCGGTGGAGACGTGGCAGACGTGCAGCCTCGAACCGACATGCCCGGCCAGCAGGCAGTCTCGGGCGATCACCGACTCCTCGGCCACGGCCGGCCAGCCGGTCAGGCCCAGCCGGGCGGACACGACGCCTTCGTTCATCTGCGCCGCGTGCGTCAGTCGCGGCTCCTGGGCGTGCTGGGCGACGACGCCGTCAAAGGCCTTGACGTACTCCAGCGCGCGACGCATGAGCACCGCGTCGTCGACGCAGTGCCCGTCGTCGGAGAACACCCGCACCCGAGCCGCCGAGTCGGCCATCGCGCCCAGCTCAGCGAGCTGCTCCCCGCGCCGGCGGACGGTCACGGCGCCGACCGGGAAGACGTCGCAGTGCCCCGCGTCCCGCCCTAGCCGCCACACCTGCTCGACCACGCCGGCGGTGTCGGCCGCCGGGTCGGTGTTGGCCATGGCATGTACGGCGGTGAAGCCCCCCAACGCGGCCGCCAGCGTCCCGGAGGCAACCGTCTCGGCGTCCTCTCGACCGGGCTCGCGCAGGTGCGTGTGCAGGTCGACCAGGCCGGGCAGGGCCACCAGCCCGGCAGCGTCGAACACCTGGGCGCCGCCGGTAGCCAGCCCGCGGCCGACCTCGGCAATCACGCCGTCCGCCAAGTGCAGGTCGGTCGGCGCGGCTCCCAGGATGGTGACGTTACGTAGCATCCAGTTACTCACTGGCACCGCCCATGGCCCCACCAAGGAGCAGGTAGAGCACCGCCATCCGGACGCTCACGCCGTTCGTCACCTGTTCCACGATCGTCGACCGCGGGGAGTCGGCGACCTCGGCAGCGATCTCCATCCCGCGGTTCATCGGCCCCGGATGCATCACCACGGACTCCGGCGGCAGCATTGCCATCCGCGCGGCGTCCAAGCCGTAGCGACGGCTGTACTCGCGGACGCTGGGGAAGTACACAGCGCCCATCCGTTCGCGCTGCACCCGCAACATCATCACCACGTCGCTCTTGGGCAGCACCCGGTCGAAGTCGTAGGACACCTGCGCCGGCCAGTCCTCCACCCCCACCGGGATGAGCGTCGGCGGCGCCACCAGGGTCACCTCCGCGCCCAGGGTGCGCAGCAGCAGCACGTTGGAGCGGGCCACCCGGCTGTGCAGGATGTCGCCGACCAGCGTGACCTGCAGCCCCTCTAGTCGCCCGAGTCGGCTGCGCATCGTGAAGGCGTCCAGCAGCGCCTGGGTCGGGTGCTCGTGGGTGCCGTCGCCGGCGTTGACCACACTGCCGCGCACCCAGCCGGCCAGCCGGTGCGGGGCCCCCGACATGGCGTGCCGGATGACCACCGCGTCGGCGCCCATGGCCTCCAGGGTCAGGGCGGTGTCCTTGAGCCCTTCCCCCTTGGACACCGCCGAGCCCTTGGCGGAGAAGTTGATCACGTCGGCGGACAGCCGCTTGGCGGCAAGCTCGAACGACGTACGGGTGCGGGTGGAGTCCTCGAAGAACAGGTTGACCACGGTGCGCCCGCGCAACGTCGGCAGCTTCTTCACCGGGGCGGCGGCCACCCGGGCCATCTCGGCCGCGGTGTCGAGCACCAGCAGCGCCTCGTCCCGGCTCAGGTCGCCGGCTGAGAGCAGGTGGCGCATCACGACGAGGTGTCCTGGCGGCTCTCCTGGCGGCTCTCCTGGCGGCTGAGGTCAGCCGGGCCGATCAGTACGCCGTCCCGGCCGTCATGCTCGGCGAGCAGCACGTGCACCGTCTCTCGCAGCGAGGTGGGGATGTTCTTGCCGACGTAGTCGGCGCGGATCGGCAGCTCCCGGTGGCCCCGGTCGACCAGGACGGCCAGCTGTACCGCGGCCGGCCGGCCCAGGTCGCCGATGGCGTCCAGCGCGGCCCGCACGGTCCGGCCGGAGAACAGCACGTCGTCGACCAGCACCACGATCCGGCCGTCCACACCGCCGGGCGGCAGCTCGGTGCGACCCAGCGCGCGGACACCGCGCAGCCGCAGGTCGTCGCGGTAGAGGGTGACGTCCAGTGAGCCGACCGGCACCGTGCGCTGCTCGACGCTCGCCATCTGCTCGGCGATTCGGTGCGCCAGCGTGCTGCCCCGAGTCGGTATGCCGAGCAGCACGACGTCGTCGGCGCCGCCGTTCTTCTCCAGGATTTCGTGCGCCATCCGGGTCAGCACGCGGGTGACGTCCGCGGCGTCCAGGACGGGATGGGCGGCGGTGCGGTCCCCCGAAACCGGTCTAGGCCGGCGCGGGTCGGGCGCAGTCGTCATCGGAAGTGACCTCCTTCCCCGCCTCACCGGACGGGTCGTTAAAGGATGTCTGCCGGCGGCTTCGCGGCGTACCGTCCGCTGCTGGCGTCGACGTCAACGGTAACAGTCGGACCGGATGCCGCGACCGGCGACCCGCTCTGGCACGCCGCCGGGCGCGAGCAGATCCCGACGCCGCGGAGGCGTATGACGGGCGTGGATGACGGACGCGGATGACGGGTGCAGATGGCGGACGCTGCGCCATCTGGACCTAGCGACGCACCGAATCGCCAATGCGCTTGACCGCTGTGGCGGTAACTCGTAACGTCACGGTCAGTAACCGACACTTCGGGCCGACAACAGGAAACGAGGCGGGGAGTTCGTGGGCTGGTCCGCGCACCCGGCCGAATCCGCGTACCAGGAGCCAGCTATGAGTGAGTATGCCAAGGAGCTCGGGACGCGACTTCGGGCCATCCGCACCCAGCAAGGACTGTCTTTGCACGGAGTCGAGGAGAAGTCGCGCGGGCGCTGGAAGGCCGTCGTCGTGGGCTCGTACGAACGCGGCGATCGAGCCGTAACCGTGCAGCGGCTGGCCGAGCTCGCGGAGTTCTACGGCGTACCGGTGTCCGAGCTGCTGCCGGTGGTAGCGCCGGCCCCGCCGGTCGAGGCCGCTCCCCGGCTGGTCATCGACCTGGAGCAGCTGTCTCAGCTGCCGGCCGAGCACGCCGCGCCGCTGACCCGGTACGCCGCCACGATCCAGAGCCAGCGTGGCGACTACAACGGCCGGGTGCTCTCCATCCGGCACGAAGACCTGCGCTCACTTGCGGTCATCTACGACGACAGCCCGAACGCCCTGACCGAGCGGCTGATTTCCTGGGGTGTGCTGTCCCCGGACGCTCGCCGGGCCGTCGTCGAAACCTGACTCCCGCCACCGCCAACGCCGACGTAGCGGCTAGCCAGTCTCCGGGTGAACACCTCGGCTGGCGGGGTCAGAGCCTTCGCCTCGCCCAAGGGTGCGATAGCCGGGATGTACGCCAGGGGCGAGGCCGTGATGGGTGGCGAGCCGGCCGAGGAGGTGCGCCAGGGCGGCGCGGTCCGGCTCATCGAGTGGAGCGAGGAAGTCTTCCCGTGCTCCTGCGCCACCTTCCCGATGTCGCGGAGCCGCTGGTTGCCGGCCGGTGTCAAGTGCAGCGCGTAGTGCCGGCGATCCCGCCGGTGGCGTCGGGTGAGCGGGGTCTGGCGATGAACCTCCAGTCGAAAGGACGGTCGCGGTGGCGTTGTCGCACCGCTCGAAGGCGGCGAGCCCGGCCTCGATTGCGCACGTGAGCAGCGACGTTAGCCGCCCGCGGTGCCCCCCTGGTGATCGTGGTGCGGCTGGTGTCCGCGACACGCCGTACGACCGAGCACTGAGCGCACCACGATCGCGACGGCAGACCCGCGCCGGCGGGCCTCGCGACAACAGGCCCGCGACAACAGGCCCGCGACGATAGGGCCCATGACGTACTTCCGGGCGGCAGCCAGTTACCCCCACGAACTTCGGGTGCCGACCACTGAGTCAGATCAGAGGCAAGGCACCGGCCGGGCGGGACGCCGTGAATGCCTTACCGGCTGCTTGACAACCGCGCTGGCGACGTGCGGCGTCGGGGCGGTCTGTGGGCACCTTCACCGTGGCGTCGCCGAGGGCGACGACGTGGGGAGACGAGGCGGCGGGTCGGGATCCTTGCTGCGAACATGGGGCGGCGGCCATTCGCACACCAGCGTCTCCTCCGGGAACACTGGTCCACCCAGGTAATTGCCTTGGACCAGATCACAGCCGAGCTCGCTCAACAGGGCGAGCTGCTCTGGACCCTCCACTCCTTCCGCGATCGTCCTTAGTTGGAGGCTGTGCGCGAGGTCGATGACCAGGCGCAGGATGCGGTGGTCTGTATCGTCGTTCACCGCCTTCCACACAAATGTCTTGTCGATCTTCACGAGGTCGATGGGAAGCGAACGGATACGGCTGAGGGAGGAATGGCCGGTGCCGAAGTCATCGACCGCGATGCAGACTCCTTCCTGATGAAGACTGGCGAGCGCCGCCAGCGCAGCGCCGTCGTCGTCGAGCAATGTCGTTTCTGTGATCTCGAGGCAGAGTTGGTGCGGCTGACACGAGCTGCTGCGCAGCGCGTCACGCACCAGTTCCCGGAGGTGTGGGTCGCGGACCAGTGGGGTGGAGAGGTTCACCGCCACGACCAGACCGCGCACCGCCGGGGAAGTCGCGCTCCAACGCCGTAGTTGTTGCAGCGCTTCCTGCAGCACCCAGGCATCGATTTCGGCAATCAGTTTGGCGTGCTCGGCGACGGGCAGAAAGGTGTCCGGCAGGAGGAGACCGCGGCTGGGGTGGCGCCAGCGCAGGAGAGCCTCGACGCTGCTGGCCGGTCCGCCGGTGAGCGGATAGATGGGTTGGTACGCCAAGGTCAGCTGGCCCTGCTCAAGAGCGTGCTGCAGGCCCTGCTCCAGCTGAATACGGTTGAGCTGTTCGGCCCGAAGCTGCGGGGTCAGCCGGGTCGCGCGCGCCCGCCCGTGCCGCTTGGCCAGATACATCGCGGCGTCAGCGTCCGAGAGCAAGCTCTCCGGCGTGGTTGTTGGTCCGGCGGTGGCGATGCCGACGCTGGCGGAGATCCGAGCTGTGCCGCGCCGCAACCGGTAGGGTTCTTCGAGCTTGCTGAGCAAGCGGCGACTGACGGTCGAAGCATCGTCGGGGTCAGCGATCTGCGGCAGCAGGACCACGAACTCGTCACCACCCAGGCGGGCGACGGTGGCCTCGCAGCGGACCGTGTCGCTGAGTCGTCGGGCGACCGCTGTGAGCAGCTCGTCGCCGGCGGCGTGGCCGAACAAGTCGTTGATGTTCTTGAATCCGTCGAGGTCCAACAGCAGCAGCGCGAGTTCTCCGCCAGCCTGGTGCCGGTTGCGCAGCCCTCGCTCGAGCTGCTGCAGGAGTAGAGCCCGATTGGCTAGCCCGGTGAGTTCGTCGTGCCGTGCGGCGTAGGCCAAGCGCTGCTCGACTTCCCGACGCTCGGTGATGTCCTCGGCCTGCAGCAGCAGGTACTGCTCGCCGGAGTCGGCATCCCGCTCGATCGCCGTCAGCCCGGCGGCGACCCATCGTCGTTGCCCGTCAGCCCGGCGGAGCCGGGTCTGCCAGCGAACGCGGCTGCGCACGCCGGTGGCGACGTCGCACAGCGCCCGGCGGTCGTTCTCCCAGCACTCGGGCTCGGTCAGCTCGTCCAGCGCTCGGTGCAGCAGGTCGGCTCGCGGGCAGCCGGTGAGCTCGATCAGGCCGGCGTTGACCTCCACGAGGTGCCCACGCGCCGTGATCAGCGCCATCCCCACCAGGGCGGTGTCGAAGGCCGCCCGGAACCGGACCTCCGCCCACTGGCGGGCGGCTTCGGCCTCGCGCCAGGCGGTGACGTCGGTGGCCAGCAGCAGCCAACCGACGAGCCGCCCCGCATGATCGGGGATAGGAAACAAGCGTACGGCCAGCCGACCCGATTCGTCGTGCACCACGGTGGCCTGGCCTTGAGCCGCCTCGTCGATGGGCACAGGCAGGAGCTCCTGGACATCGTGGCCGATCACGGCGGCAGGAATCCGGCCGAGCAGTCGTGCCCCGGCTGCATTCACGTCGACCACGCGTCGCTGCGGGTCCAACACGAACGCGCCGTCGGAGAGCGAAGTGAAGATGTGGCTTCGGGCGAGGGGGAACAGCGGCAGCAGGCCAAACCGAAGGACGCCCCACACGAGCAGCGGTCCGGCGGCGGAGAAGGCCAGCGGCGTCGGGTCGACGGCGTGACTAGGCCCCCAGCCTTCGTTGAAGGCCAGAATCGCGGCGAACGGCAACAGCGCAAACACGATCAATGTGGTGGTCTGCCGCCGATAGATCGGCGAAACGTGCAACAGCGCCGTAGTCAGGTAGACCAAGCCGCCGATCAGTGTTGCCCCGGTGTACGCGACAAACGGCCAGAACAACGGACCGCTGTCGGCCTGGACCGGACCAATCCGATACCGGTGAATGAGCCAGCTCGTGCTGGGCAGCACGAGAATCCCGAGAACCGCGACTGGGACGACGGCGAGGGCAACGGCTGCCGGCCAGGGAAGACCCTTCCTGCGACCGGTGTACTGCACCACGAACGTCCACCACGCCACCGGTAGCGCCGCGATCCCGACGTACTTGACGCCGCCCCACCAGACCCGCTGCGCCAAATCCGCTGCGACGAACAGCTCAAAGCCGTGCGCGAGATCCCAGACGGCCACCGCAGCCAGCACAGCGGCCAGCCCGCCAACCGCCGCGACGCCGGGACGGCGCAGTAGGTACCGAAGACACCCGAGCTGGAGGGCCGCGCCGGCGAGCAGCGCGATTCCCCCCCACGACCATGCCACCGTCACCGCCGCCCTCGCCTGTCCCCGGTGCCAGGTAGGTGCCGCTCACACTTCCCGTTCGAAAGCCGCCAGTGCCCCGGCCCCAGCACCCTCCGTTACCAGCATGGCACTACGATCGGACTTTCCGGCTCATGCCCTGCCTCCAATCGCCCCCCCGGGCGGCCGCGGTCAGCAGCGGCGCGGCGGCGGGCCGGCTCAGACGGCGAGCGAGGGCTTGAGCGCCAGCAACCGGGCCAGCAGCCCGTTGACGAACCCGGGCGAGGAGTCCGTCGAGAGCCGCTTGGCCAGCTCCACCGCTTCGTCGAGCACGACCCCGTCCGGTACATCGGCACGCCACAGCAGCTCGTAGATCCCGATCCGGAGCACGTTGCGATCCACCGGCGGCATCCGCTCCAGCGTCCAGCCCTCGGCGTAGGTCATCAGCAGCTCGTCGATGCGCTTCCGGTGCGCGGTGACGCCCTCGACCAGCTCCACGGCGTACGCCGAGATGGGCGGGTCGGCCTCGGCCAGCCGGGCGGCCAGCGTGGCGACCACGTCCGCGCCCCGCAGGTCGGACTCGTAGAGCACGTCGAGCGCCCGCTTGCGGGCCTGGCTGCGAGCCCCCACCGTCAGGCGCTGATGCGACCGAGGTAATGGCCGTCGCGGGTGTCGACCTTGACCTTCTCGCCGATGACCACGAACAGCGGCACCTGGATCTCCGCGCCGGTCTCCAGGGTGGCCGGCTTGGTACCGCCGGTGGACCGGTCCCCCTGCAGCCCGGGGTCGGTGTGGCTGATCGTCAGCTCGACCGACGCCGGCAGCTCGACGTAGAGCGGAATGCCGTCGTGCACGGCAACGGTCGCCGTCATGTTCTCCAGCAGGTAGCTGGCCATGGCACCCACGGTCTCCGCGGGGACGTGCAACTGGTCGTAGGTGGCGGTGTCCATGAAGACGTAGTCGCCGCCCTCCCGGTAGAGGTAGGACATCTCCCGCCGGTCGACAATGGCCACGTCGACCTTGACGCCGGCGTTGAAGGTGCGGTCCACCACCTTGCCGGTGCGCACGTTTTTCATCGTGGTCCGCACGAATGCGCCACCCTTACCGGGCTTGACGTGCTGGAACTCGACCACCGTCCAGAGCTGTCCGTCGAGGTCGAGGGTGATGCCGTTCTTCAGGTCATTGGTGGTCGCCATGATGATTAGAGGGTACGGCGAGCGGCCGGCACCCGGACGGGTCGGGCGCCGGCTCCGCCTCAGAGCTCCCGCAGCTCCCGCGGCGCGGTCGTCAACAGCTCCGGCCCGTTCGGTCGCACGACCAGGGTGTCCTCGATCCGGACCCCGCCCCGACCGGGCAAGTACACCCCCGGCTCGACAGTGACCGGCACGCTCGCCGCCAGCGCCCCGGTGGCCGTGGTGCCCAGCGTCGGTGCCTCGTGGATCTCCAGGCCCACCCCATGGCCCAGCCCGTGCGGGAACTGCTCGCCGTACCCGGCGGTGACGATCATGTCCCGGGCGGCGGCGTCCACGGCTTGGACATCGGCGCCGACGGCGAGCGCGGCCCGGCCGGCGACCTGGGCAGCGGCGACCAGCGGATAGATCTCCCGCTGCCAGTCCGCGGCCCGGCCGACCACCACGGTGCGGGTCATGTCCGAGTGGTAGCCGGCCAGCCGCGCCCCAAAGTCAAGCGTCACGAAGTCACCGGCGGCGATCACCCGGTCGGTCGGACGATGGTGCGGCACGGCGCTGTTCGGCCCCGCGGCGCAGATGGTCTCGAACGCGGCGCCATCACCGCCGTACGACCGCATCCGAGCCTCCAGCTCGGCGGCGACCGCCCGCTCGGTGCGACCGGGCGCGATGTGCGGCAGTACGTCGGCCAACGCCCGGTCCGCGATCGCGCAGGCCGCCCGGAGCAGCGCCACCTCGACGTCGTCCTTGACCATGCGCAGCTCCTCGACCACCCGGCCGAGCGAGACCAGGCTCGCCGGTTCGGCGGCGGCGAGCAGCAGGCCGTGCTGCTCCACCGTCACGTCGTGGGCCTCGAACGCCAGCCGGCCGACCCCCGCCAGCACGGCTCGCTTCGCCAGCGCGCCGGCAACTGCGCGGTCGATTACTCGGTCGACGTCGGGGGCCTGGGCGGCCGACTGCGTGCGATAGCGCCCGTCGGTGGCCAGGCACGCCCCGCCGCCCGCCAAGATGAGCAGCGCCCCGTTCGACCCGGTGAAGCCGGTCAGGTAGTAGACGTTGACCAACCGGGTGACCAGCACCGCGTCGGCGTCGAGGCCGGCCAGCGCGGCGCGCACCCGGTCGCGACGATCGCCGTGTTCGAACGGCACCCGGTCAGCCGTCCGTCCGGTCGGCCGTCGCGGCAACGGCCCGCAGGGCCAGCCGGTAGGAGTCCAGCCCGAAGCCGGCAATCACCCCGGTGGCCACCTCGGCCAGCACGCTGTGCCGCCGAAACTCCTCCCGGGCACGGACGTTGGACAGGTGCACCTCGACCAGCGGGACGTCGACCATGGCCGCCGCGTCCCGAACCGCGACCGAGTAGTGCGTCCAGGCTCCGGCATTGAGCACGACCGCGCCGGCCTCGTCGGCCGCGGTGTGCAGCAGTCGGACCAGCTCCCCTTCATCGTCGGTCTGCGCCACCACGACGTCGAGCCCCAGCTCGGCCGCGGTGGTCTCCACGGCCTGCACCAACTCGGCGTACGTCGCGGAGCCATAGACCGCGGGCTCGCGCCGACCGAGCCGACCTAGGTTGACGCCGTTGAGGACGTGCACCGGCCTCACAGCAGGACCCGGGCGGGGTCGGTCGCGGAGTCCGGCTCGCGGGAGACGACCCCGAAGGCGGCGACGAGCAGGGCGGGGTCCGGGTCGGCGAGGATCCGTGGCCGGGCCAGCGCGTCGAGGACGACGAAGCGCAGCCGGTTGCCGCGGGCCTTCTTGTCGATCCGCATGGCGTCGAGCAACCGCGGCCAGGCGTCCGCGCGGTAGGAGGTTGGCAGGCCGAGCGCGTGCAGCATGCAGCGGTGCCGGTCTGCGGTCGCGTCGTCGAGCCGCCCGGCGAGCCGGCCCAGCTCGGCGGCGTAGCACAGACCCACACTGACCGCGGCGCCGTGCCGCCAGCGGTACTGCTCCACCTTCTCGATGGCATGGGCCAGCGTGTGCCCGTAGTTGAGCACCTCCCGGCCGCCGCGCTCGGTCAGGTCGGCGGCCACCACGGCCGCCTTGACCCGAACCGAGCGCTCCACCAGCTCCCGGGTGTACGGGCCGTCGGCGCGGCCGGCGGCGGCCGGATCGCTCTCGATCAGCTCCAGGATGGCCGGGTCCGCGATGAAGCCGGTCTTGACCACCTCGGCCAGGCCGCCGACGAAGTCGTGCCGCGGCAGGGTGGTGAGCGCGGCCAAGTCGCAGAGCACGCCGGCCGGCGGGTGGAACACCCCGACGAGGTTCTTGCCCATCGCGGTGTCGAGTGCGGTCTTGCCCCCAACCGCCGCATCCACCATGCCCAGCAACGTGGTCGGGATGTGCACCACCCGGACGCCGCGCAGCCAGGTCGCGGCCGCGAAGCCGGCGAGGTCGGTGGTGGCTCCGCCGCCGAGGCCGACGACGGCATCGCTGCGGGTCACACCGATCCGGCCGAGCACGTCCCAGACGAAGCCGGCGACCGTGATGTCCTTGGCAGCCTCGCCATCCGGAACCTCCACCGCGTGCGCGTCGATCCGCTGCGCGCGCAGGTCCTCGACCACCGCCTCCCCGCTGGCCGCCAACGCCCGCGGATGCACCACCGCGACCCGCTCCGCGCCGGCCAGCATGGGAGCCAGCTCGCCCAGCAGCCGGGTGCCGATCACCACGTCATACGGCGCGGGGCCGCCGACCCGGATCCGAGTCGGGGGGCTGTCCGCAGCGATCGTCATCGCCGGCCGGTCTCGGTGGTCAGCGCACCCAACTCGGTCGTCAGGGCACCCAACTCGGCCAAGACCGCGTCGGCCACCTCGGCCGGCGTCCGGCCGTCGGTGTCGACAGCGGCCAGCGCGACCGCGGCGTAGTGCGGGGTCCGCTGCTCGAGCAGCCGAGCCAGCTCCCCGCGCGGGTTGAGCGCCAGCACCGGCCGGTCGCGGGCGAGTCCAACCCGTTTGGCGGCATCGGCCAGGCCGGTCCGCAGCCACACCACCGGCAGACCGCGCAGCGCGGCCCGGGTCTGGGCCGCCAGCACCGCGCCGCCGCCCAGAGCCAACACTCCCGTGTGCTCGGCCAGCGCGGCGGCGACCGCCGCCCGCTCCAGCTGGCGAAACTCCTCCTCGCCGGCGGTGAGGAAGATGTCCGCGACCGACATACCAGCGGCGGCCTCGATGTCACCGTCGGTGTCCCGAAAACCAGTGCCCAGCCGGTCGGCCACCAGCTCGCCGACGGTGGTCTTCCCGGCGCCGGGCGCCCCGACCAAGACCAGCATTGGCGCGGTCATGGGTCGAGATCCTGCTCCGCGAGCACCTCCTGCACCGCCGACTGCGCACTGACCGACGCCGTCATCGGATCACCAGCGCCTTCCGGTAGCCCTCCAGGTTGCGCCGGGTCTCCGCCACCGAGTCGCCGCCGAACTTCTCCAGCGCCGCATCGGCGAGCACCAGTGCGACCATCGCCTCCGCCACCACGCCCGCAGCCGGCACCGCACACACGTCGCTGCGCTGGTTGATCGCCTTGGCCGGCTCCCCCGTGCCGACGTCAACGGTCGACAGCGCCCGGGGGATCGACGAGATCGGCTTCATGGCCGCGCGCACCCGCAGCATCTCGCCGGTGCTCATGCCGCCCTCCACGCCGCCGGCGCGGTCGGACAGCCGCCGGACGCCGTTCGGACCGCCTTCGATCTCGTCGTGCGCCTGCGAGCCGCGGCGGGCGGCCGAGGCGAAGCCGTCACCAAACTCCACGCCTTTGATCGCCTGGATGCTCATCAGCGCACCCGCCAACCGTGCGTCCAGGCGCCGGTCGGCGTGCACATGGCTACCCAACCCCGGCGGCAGGCCGTGCCCGAGCACCTCCACCACGCCGCCGAGGGTGTCCCCGTCGCGCCGGGCGGCGTCGATCTCGGCCACCATGGCGGCGCCCGCAGCGGCATCCAGACAGCGCACCGGGTCCGCGTCCACCCGCTCGCGGTCGCCCGGTCCGGGCGCCCCCCCGCCCGGCGCGGACACCGCTCCGATGGCCACCACGTGGCTGAGCACCTCGACGTCCAGCACCTGGCGGAGCAACGCCGCCGCCACTTCGCCGAGCGCCGTGCGGGCCGCCGTCTCCCGCGCGCTGGCCCGCTCCAGCACCGGCCGGGCGTCGTCGAACCCGTACTTCTGCATGCCGGCCAGGTCGGCGTGCCCGGGGCGGGGCCGGGTCAGCGGCGCCGCGCGGGCGACATCGACGAAGCGCCCGGGCTCGTCGTAGCGCCGGCCGGCGGCGTCAACGGGGTCGGGGTCCATTACCTCGGCCCACTTCGGCCACTCGCTGTTGCCGATCCGGACAGCGACCGGGCCGCCGATGGTGACCCCGTGGCGCACGCCGCCCAGGATCTCGACCTCGTCGCGTTCGAAGGCCATCCGAACGCCGCGTCCGTAGCCCGCGCGCCGGCGGGCCAGGGCGTCCATCAGCTCGGCCGTCGACGTCCGTACGCCGGCGGGCATCCCCTCCAGTACGGCGACCAGCGCGGGACCATGCGACTCCCCCGCGGTCAGCCAGCGCAGCATGCCGGCAGTCTCCCACGGTTGTAGGGGCCGCTGACCGGTTTGGCACGCAGGTGTGGATACCGCAGCCGACACGCGCCCACCCTCCGCCGCGGGCGCCGCCATCGCGGCTACCGTGTGCCCCGGCGCCCGCTCCTTTCCCCCTTGTCCGCGGCGGTCCCACCGGCCCGAACCGACGACGCGACCGAGAAAGAGCCGCCATGACCGTTGCCCAACGCCCGCCGGCTGGCCTGATGCCGCGGCCGGGGACACCGCCCGGGCCGCTTGAGCCGCTGTCCGGACGGTCGCTCGAGCTGCCCGGTGACCTCGCTGCGTACCGCCCACTGCTGGCCCGGCTAGCCGCAGCCGGCACCGTGGATGCCGACCGCTCCGCCCTGGTCGATCAAGCCGTCGCGGTGTGGAACCGGCCCGGCTTCGACACCTTCGTCTCGCTGCCGCGGTTGCACTTCACGCCGTTCGACTACCAGCTGCAGGCGGCCCAGAGCGTGCTGCGGCGGATGCAGGGCCGGGCCATCCTCGCCGACGAGGTGGGGCTGGGTAAGACCATCGAGGCTGGGCTCGTGCTCTCCGAACTGCGGGTCCGCGGCCTCGCCGACCGCACGCTGGTCGTCGTCCCGGCCGGCTTGGTCGACCAGTGGCGAGAGGAGCTGGACACCAAGTTTGCGCTGCCGTCGGCCGTGGCCAAGGGCGGTACCTGGCCGGTCGACGCCGACCGTCCGATCGTGATCGCCTCGTTGGCCGCCGCGCGCCGGGACCCGTTGCGAGCGGCCCTGACCGCCCGGGACTGGGACCTCGTGGTCGCCGACGAGGCACACCGACTGCGCAGCCCGCGCAGCGCGTCCGGCCGGCTGGCCAGGTCCATGCGGGCGCGGTATCTGCTGCTGCTGTCCGCCACGCCGGTGGAGAACCGGTTGGAGGACCTGTTCGAGCTGGTCAGCCTGGTGTCCCCCGGCCTGCTCGGCACCCTGACCGAGTTTCGCCGCAGGTACGGCGCCAGCGCCGGCCCGGGCTCAATCCCCGGTCCGGGCCCCGCCGCGGCCGTCCGCAACGTCGCCGACCTGCGCGCCCGCACCCGCGAGGTGATGGTCCGCCACCGCCGCAGCGAGGTGTCAGTGCTGCTCCCGCAGCGGCTGGCCGAGACCGTACTGGTGCGGCCCAGCCCGGAGGAGGCGGCGCTCTACGCCCGGGTCGCGGACCGGATCCGGGGCGAGGCTCGGGACGCCCCGCACACCCGGTTGATGACCTTGCGCAGCCTGGCCCGGATGGCCGGGTCTACCCCGGCCGCGGTGGCGCCCACCCTGGACAAGGTCGGCTGGTCCGACTTGGCGGCCGACGCGAGCTCGATCAGCCAGGTCGAGAAGGTGCGCGCCGTCCTCGACCGGGTCCGCCGGCATAACGCCGCCGGCGAGAAGGTGCTGGTTTTCACTGCGTACCGCCGAACGTTGGAGACGCTGGCGGCCGCGTTCGACCACGGCGGCGTGTCGGCCGCCGTCTACCACGGCAGCCTGAGCCGCGCGGACAAGGAGAAGGCGGTCACCACCTTCCGCGACGACCAACCGGTGCTGTTGACCACCGAGTCCGCCGGCGAGGGCCGCAACCTGCAGTTCTGCCATGTCATGGTGAACGTCGATCTGCCGTGGAACCCGATGCAGATCGAACAGCGCCTCGGCCGGCTGCACCGCGTGGGTCAGCAGCACGATGTCGTCCTGACGAATTTCGTCGGCCAGGGCACGATCGAGGAGCGCATTCTGCACGTGCTGGAAGCGAAGATCAACCTGTTCGAGCTCGTGGTCGGCGAGCTGGACATGATCCTCGGTCGCGTGTCCGACGACTTCGACTTCGAGTCCTCGGTCTTCACGGCGTACGTCGAGGCGAGCGACGACTCCGAGTTCGACGCCCGGCTGGCCGACCTCGGTGACGCGCTCGCCCAGGCCCGCACCGCCTACGTCGAGTCCCGGACCGCCGTCGACGACCTCGTGGGCCAAGGCGAGGCGTTGTGACCATCACCGACCCGGGGTTGCGCTTCTGGCTGCGCTACGTCGAGGACGCCGGCGCGTTGTGCGAGACCGCCGAGGACAGCGTGCTCGTCCTGCTGCCGGACCGGCTGCAGGCTGCCTTCGACCTGCCCGAGGAGACGGCGGTCACCGGCGATCCGGCCGTCGCCCGCGAGGACGGAGCGCTGCTGCTGCTGTCCGGACACCCCGCGCTGGAGCGGGCGGTGCGCGACGTCCTCGACGCTGGCGACGTCGGACACACAGTGCTCGCCTGGCCGTCCGCTCCGGCTCCCGATGCCGACCTGCTGCTGGCCCGAGCGCGGGAGACGTTCGGAGTGGACCACGGTCGGATCGACGCCGCCGGCGAGCCGACCGCGGCCTTCCTGCCGGTGCTCATCGTCGGCGTACTGGTCAACTACACCCTCTCCCTCGATGACCACTTCCAGGAGGAGCTCGAGGTGTGGGTGGACGCCCGCGGCTCGGCCGAGATCCCGGCGGACGCCCGCAGCCGGCTGCGCCGGGCCGCGACCGGGCCGGCGCAGGCCCGACCGATGCTCCCCGCCGACGTTTCCGCCGCGCTGGCCGAGGCGGACCGGCTGCTGACCGAGCGGGCCGCCCGGCGCCGCCGCGAGCTGTCCCGTCCGGTAGATGCCGGCCGGTCGGCGGAGCTCGCCCGGACCGAGGCCTACTACGCCGAGTCGCTCGCCTCGCTCACCCGCCGGCGCAGCTCGGCGCCGCCGGACAAGACGGCCCTGCTGGACGCGCGGATCGCCACCACCGACGCCGAACGGGTCCGCCGGCTGGCTGAGGTGGCCGACAAGTACCGGGGCCGCCACACCATCCGGCCCTACCGGCTGCACCAGCTGCTGGTGCCGGCGTTGACGCTGCCGGTCGACGTCCGCCGAGGCGATCGCCGCTATCCGCTGGCGCTGGACTGGATGCTGCCGGCCGGGGCGTTTCGCGGCGTGCGCTGCCCGCAGTGCGGCGCAAATGCGCAGTTGGTGGCCGCCAAGGACCGGTTGGGTTGCCGGTGCTGCCTCGTCCGTACGACGACGGAGCCGACGCCAGCGCCGGTGCCGCCAGCGGCGCGCGCCGCCCGCCCGCAACCGGCGCCTCGCCCGCCGACGGCACCGCCAGTCCGGCCAGTCCCACCCAAGCCGGCGTCGCGCCCGCCCGCCCGAGCGGCTGCCGCCCGGTCCGCCCCGGTCCCGGCCGACCGAGCGAAATCGCCCCGCCAAGTGCGTGCGGCCGGCGACAGGCTGGCCATGTCCTACTGGGAGTGGGTCGCCGGCGGTGATCGCCGACTGCGGCGCCTGCTGGCGCCGGACTCCCCGGCCGCGGCCGTGCATCGGCTCTACGGCGCGACCGGCTCGGCCTGGGCGATCGGCGTTGGTGAGACGGAGATGCCGGTGTCCGTGAGCGCGGGCACCGAAGAGCCGGTACCCGGGGCAGCAATGGCCACCGTGGGTGACGTGCGCACGGCCCGGTACGCCTATCCCTTCCAACTGCGGTGGCGGTTCGTCGGCGGCGCGGCCGTGGTCGAGGAGGTACTGCCGTTCCCCTTCGCCTGGAGCGGTGGCCGGCTGCCGGCGCCCACCTGGCTGCCGACCGCTGAGCGGCTGCTGCACGACGTACCGACGCCGCGGATCGAGCTCGACCCGGTGGCCCGGGCGCTGTGGAAGGTCGATCTCCCCCGGCTCGGGCTGCCGCTGCTGCTGCGCTGCCTGGCCGCCTGGTGGCGCGTCCGGGACGCGGTTGACCTGGCGTCCGAGCCGGTCCAGCAGACGATGTTGTTCGCGCCGTCCGAGCCGACACAGCCCGCCGTACTGGCCGCCGCCGTGGCCCGGCTGGTGGCCCTGCGCGCCGGCGGGGAGAGCCGGTACGACGTGGTGGCCGCCTGGCACGGTGTCGACCCGGAGGCGGTGCGGGCCGCTGGCGCGGCGCTGCAGAAGCAGCTGCAGTTGTCCGCCACCCGTTGGTGGTGAACAGCGCCTGCTCCGGTCGGGACGCCGCCGGCGGGCCTACTGCTCCCGCAGCGGAGCACGCCCGAGCTGTCCTACCTGCAGGCCGCGATCTTCGCCGTCACGACCAGGAAACGCCGCGACACACACCCTGCATTCGGTCGTGACGACGAAGATCTTGCCGCCCGGCCGTGTCAGCTGGCGGCCTGGACCAGACCGATCAGGTGAGCCTCCGGGTCGACGAACTGACCGAGGACTGGCCCACCCGGTACCTCGTCCGGTCCCATCCGCCGCGTGCCGCCGAGGCTCTCCGCCTGCTTCAGTGCCGCCTCGACGTCTGGCACCTCGACGTAGAACGTGACATGGCCGGGGTAGTCCTCCATGCCCTGCATCGCGCCCATGATGCCCCCGCCGATGCCGACGCCGTCCGCGTTGACATTGCCCTCGCGCGCGACCATGCCGTAGCCGATCGGGTTGTTGCTGTCGATGGTCCAGTCGAACAGCTGCGAGTAGAACGCGTTCAGCGCCATGCCGTCCTTGCCGACGACCTCGAAGTGCACCACGGGTGCGCCCATGACTGTCTCCTCCTGTTTGGTGGGGTGGGCATCCTCTCGCTTCATGCAGACGTCGGGAGGAGGTCGAACTAATCGGTTGGCCCACCAACCGACCGACCGAGCCGGCGACGACTGCCTGCCGACCCCAGGTACCCCTTTGTCGGCACCTCAACGGTGGACCAGGTCGGCCCGGGCGCACGGTGCCGGACGTCGCGTGCGGGACGTAGTTCTTCACGCCAAGGGGCGGCAACGGCAGGGGCGCGCCCTTGCCAGGTCACGGTCGCGCGGCTATCGCGGCGGCTCCGCGCGACCCCTTTCGCTATCCCGAGTGATGGACGCTGCTCCGGCTACAAAGGCCGGCTCGGCGCAGTCGGCGACAGACCAGGTGCGCGCGCTAGCTGCTAGCGGCTAGCTCGCCTCACCGACGACCTGGGGCTAGCGCCGAGCCCACCGCCAGAGCCGCTCCGCCGAACCAGCTGGACGGTGTCGGCCTACTTGAGGACTTCCTGGCCCTCGCAGAGGCTGAAGCTCTCGTCGCCGTTGAGGTACGACGCGCAGGTGCTCTTGACCGACACCAGCTTGAACGTGGTTGCGAACGTGTCGTCCACCGCCGGGGTGAAGACGGTGGCGTCGACCTTGGTCTGGGCGTACTGCACGCCGTCCTTGGTAAAGGCATGCACCAGGCTCACGCGCTTGCCCGCGGAGGTGGTCGCCGCGGGCCCGGTCGGGGACGTGCCGGTCGAGGGCGCCGTCGTCGTGGGGTCCGCGGTGCCCAGAGCCGCCGTCGTCCCGGTCGCCGGCGTGCCCGTGCTCGTGCCGCTCGCCGCCGCCGGAGCCACGTAGAGCGCCGTGAACGGGTCGCGACCCACCACGTCGCTGAACGTCGACGGCACCGTTTCGGGCGCGGGGATCACGACCGCCGGCTTGGGTACGACGGGAGCACTCGCCGCCGGCTTCGGTTTCGGCACCGGCGCGGCCGCCACCTTCGGGGTATCGCCGCCGGAGAACAGGAACATCTTGGCGCCGAGCGCAAGCAGGAGCGCCAGCGCACCGGCGGCGGCCACGATCAGCGCCAGCCGCCGACGGTCCGCAGCCGGCTTGACCGGCTCGCTCGACTCGGCGCCGATCGGGTCGTCCGGCTCGCTCGACTCGAACGGAAAGGATGGGTGCGACATCGTCGGCTGCCTCTTACCGGCTCGGGAGTGACGTGGTGGGTGCCGGTGCGGTCGTCGCCCCGGGCGCGGTACCGACAGCCGGCGCCGGCGTGGCCGCCGTCATCGCGGGGGCCATGAAGACCATCGCCGAGACGGTGCCCGTCAGCGATCCGACCGGCGGCGCAGTGGCCCCGCCCGCTGCCGCACCCGCCGCGGGAGCCGCCGGTGCGGCGGCTGCCGGGCCGGAGCCGCCCGCCGGTGCCACGCCCAGCGTGGTGACCACGAACGCGCGCGGGAGTGACTCGAGGTTGCTGAGGAACTGCTCCATCTGGAAGAACTTGCCTTGCACCGTCAATGCCAGCGGGATCTGCTGCACGGCCACGGGCGGCGTGGCCAGGCCCACGGTGGCCGGCACCGCCGCGGTCAGCGCCACCGGTGCCGACGGCGACAGCGACATCAAGTCGACGTTCGCCTTGTCGGCAGCGTCACTGAGCGCCCGGATGAGCGAGGGCAGCGCCGGGTTGTCCGGCATCCTGGCCGAGATCTCGGTCAGCCGCGCCTGCTTTTTCGGCAGGTCGAGCGCCTGGGCCTTCAGTGCCGCGATCTGGGTTCGCACCGTGGCGTTGTCCTGCTCCTGCTTCGCGGCGGTCGCATTGAGCGCCGTGGTCGCCGACCGCTTCGGCGAAACGAGCAGGAACCAGCCAGCCGCCAGGATGAGCAGGACCAGTACGGCGGTCAGCGCCGCCCATTGCTTGGTCTTCGCCATGTCAGCCTCCCGCCGGCTTGGAGTAGCGACCGGAGTAGGCGTCCTTCGTGACCGTCACGGTGGAGGTGAAGTTGACGACCGGACGGGACCCGATGGCGGCCTTGGTGGAGCTGGAGAAGTACGGGTTGGTGTAGCCCTTCTCCTCGGCCAGCGACTCCAACCACGCGGCGACGTCGTCGTAGGCGAACGCCGTACCGGCGAAGGTGACCGTCCCGATGCCCGGGTCGACGCCGGCCGTCTTGGTTTCGGCCGCGCCGGCCGTCCCGGGAGCGCCCGCCGCGCCCGCCGCCGTCTGGGTAGCGGTGAGCTGGGTTAGCCAGACATTGGCCGGCACCGTCAGGCTGATGTCGTTGAGGTAGTGCGACCACTGCACTTCCGCGCCCATCGCCTGGGTCAACATGGCCTCGCGGGTGGCGACCTCGGCATAGACCGCCTTGACGGTGTCGTAGCGCGCGACGTCGCGTTGCAGCGACACCTGCGTGGCTTTGGCGTTCGTCACTTTCTGCTGCGCCTTGGCTTGGCTACCGGCGGCGACCGCGAACAGCAGCGCCACGATCCCGAGCGCGCAGAGCAGGGCGGCACCGAGGCCGTACTGCACGCGGCGGAACCGCCGTACCTCCAAGATCTCCGGCGGCAGCAGGTTGACCCCCGGCAGCTGGCCGATCCGGGTGATGGTGGGGGTCGTCATGAGGCCACCCCGATGGCGAGGCCTACCGGCACGCTGAGCAACGGGTCGACGGCGGCGAGCTGCTCGGCCGACAGACCGATGTTGCCGACCGTGAGGCGGGCGGTCACCGAGCCGTACTCCACCGGCAGCCGCGTCGCCGAGGACAGTCGCTCCACGAACCCGGGAATCAAGCCGCCGCCGCCGGAGAGCACCACCCGGGCGATCCGCGCGGCGGTCGGTTGGGCGAGGTAGTAGTCCAACGATCCGCGAACTTCTTCGACGAAGCTGGCGACTGTCGACTCCAGCGCCCGGTTGGCGGGATGGTCTTCGACGTCGGGGCGTTGCGCCGGGACGAAGGCCGTCTGCTTGAACTCCTCGGCCTGCTCCAGCGGGACGCCCATCCGGTCGGCGACCGCCTGGGTGAACTGCTCCCCGCCCATCACCAAGATGCGGACAAAGCGGGGCACGCCGCCCTGGTGGACCACGATGTTCGTGACGTTTGCGCCGACCTGGACGATCGCCTCGGCCTCGGGCGCGTTGACGCCCAACTCCTCGACGCTGGCCAACGACCGCAGCACGGCAAAGGGGGTCAAGTCGACCGAAACCACGTCGAGACCCGCTTTGCGAGCGGCCGTGATGGCGGCCATCACCATGTCGCGAGCGGCCGCGACGAGCAGCACCCGCAGCATCCGGCCACCGTCGGGGGCGACGTGCTCTTCGAGCGGGTGGAAGTCCAAGACGGTGTCCTCGATCGGCATCGGGATGTAGTCCTGCACCTGGTAAGGCAGCGACTTGCGCATCTCGGCCGCCGGCAGCCATGCCAGGTCGACCTGGCGGACAACCACTCGAGCGTTCGACACTCCGAGTACGACCTTCTTCGGCGAGATTCTCGCTTCGCGCCAGAGCCGCCTGATGGCCCCAGCAACCGTGTCGATATCGGCGACCTCGCCGTCGCGCACCGCACCCGCCGGCAGACCGACCTGGCCGAAGCGCCGCAGTGTCACCGCGCCCTTCACGACGGAGATCTCCGCGGCCCGGACCGCCGAGGTCCCGATGTCGAGCCCCACCGCCACTCTCCCCGCCACGGTGCCTACCCCTCGCGCTGCGACCGCAGCCACGGCGTTCGGCCATCCGGCCGATGTCGATTAGCCCATCGGCGCGCATCCTCGATCCCTTGAGGCCCTCTTGGTCCTTGCCTGGGCCGGGCCTGTCGCAGGACGCACAGGTAGGTGCTGTGTGCGCAGCTAACTAACTGCTGATCGCCCTTACCTGGCCGCGCCGACCCTGGTGTCATCGCCGGACGTAGGTGTCGGAGCGGCGGGGAGGGCCCGCCGGCGAACGCCGGAGGGACCCGCATGACCGCCACCCAGCGACACCCGGCCGGTGTGGTCACTGATCGAGCAGTCTGCTGGCCACCTGTGGGTCCGACTGCACTGCATGCGCGACGCGACCCGGGGCGACCAGACACTGGGCGACCAGCCACTGGGCGTCGGCGACGGTACGGCGGCGCCCGGTCAGGGCCTCGCCGTCAACCCGCCCCGCGGGTGGGGCACCGGGGTGCCCCGAGACGGTAGCCGCAGGCCCTCATCGGGTCTGGTGGTGAGCAACGAGACAAGTTTGGGTGCGCTCATTGGTCGCGCGTAGAAGAAGCCTTGGGCGGAGTCGCAGCCGACGGCAATGATCTCGTTGCGTTGGTCCGGCGTCTCCACCCCCTCCGCCACGACGCGCAGGTCGAGGACGTGAGCCAGGTTGGTCACGGCCGCGACGATGGCCGCACCGGCGGGGTCTCGCCCGATGGCGCCGACGAAGCCTTGGTCGATCTTGAGGATGTCGACCGGGAACTGGCGCAGGTAGCTGAGCGAGGAGTAGCCGGTGCCGAAGTCGTCCAGCGCCAGCCGGACGCCGAGCGTCTTGAGCTCGCCCAGCACCGTCATGGCGCGCTTCCCGTCCCGGATGAAGATGCCCTCGGTTATCTCCAGGACCAGGGCGGCCGGATCCATGTCAGTCGTGGCCAGCACCGCCGCGACCCTGGGGACGAACCGCGGACTCATCAGCTGGCGGGCGGAGACGTTCACCGCCAGGTCGAGCGGCGTGCCCGGGTGCTCCCGCAGCCACCGGCCGCGCTCGGTGCAGCTGCGTTCCAGAACCCAGGCACCGATCTCGGTGATCAACCCGTTGTCCTCGGCGATGGCCACCATGTCCACGGTCCGGATCGGCCCGCGGTTCGGGTGGGTCCATCGCAGCAGGGCCTCGACGCCGGTGACCAGCCCGTCGGCGCCGCGGACGATCGGCTGGTAGGCGATGTCGAGGGCGTTGCCGGAGAACGCGGTGTGCAGGTCCTGCTCGAGGCTGTTGCGGACACTGTGTCGGCGCGCCTCCCGCAGGTCGATGACCTGGTGGGCGGCGCCACCCTTGCGCTTCGCCTGATACATCGCGATGTCCGCGTCGACCACCAACTGGTTGGAGACCGCCTCACCGGGACCGGCGTAGGCCATCCCGACGCTGGCGGTGACGGTAAGCTCGGTGCGGGCCAGCTTGAACGGGACACCGAGGGCGGCGTGGATGCGGGCCGCGACGACCTCGATGTCGGCGGCGTGCGACACGTCCTCGCACAGGAAGACGAACTCGTCCCCGCTCACCCGGGCCAGCGTGTCTCCCGGCCGGACCAGCGCCGCCAGGCGGTGCGCCACGGCGATGAGGATGTCGTCGCCCACCTGGTGGCCGTAGGTGTCATTGATCTGCTTGAAGCGGTCGAGGTCGACGAACAGGACGGCGGCGGGGGCGTGCGACCGCCCGGCGCGCCGGGCGGCGTGCTCGAGGCGCTGCTGCAGCAGCAGTCGGTTGGGCAACCCGGTCAGCGGGTCGCGCAGCTCGCTGTCCCGGAACCGGTCGGAGGCCGCCCGGGCCTCCTCGCGGGCCTGGGCGTTGAGCAGGTAGGCCGCCGCCACGTCCGCCATCGTCTGCGCCGCTCCCATGTCGGGCGGACCCAACGGACCAGAGACGTCCCGGTACAGGTCCAGCGCGCCGATCCGGCCGTCGTCGTGGCGCAGTGGAAAGCCGAACGCCGCGGCCAGGCCGGCCGGCAGGGCGGCGGCGGTGAACAGCGGGAACCGATGGTCCTTCCCGAGATCGGGGACAGTCACCGCGTCGCCCGACTCGTAGGCCAACCGGCAGGGACCCTCGCCGAACTCCGTCTGCAACCGCTCGAAGGCCAGGGCCGACTCGTCGGACGCGGCGATGTAGTGCGGGGCTGACCCGGGCGAGATCAGCGTGATCCCGACCGCAGTGACCGGCAGCGCCTCGACGATCCGCTCGACCAGGTGGTCCAGGATGGCCTGGATCGGGAAGTCGGTGAGCAGCGTACGGGCGAACTCGCTCAGCACCACGGACAGCTTGCCTTCTTGGACCACGATCCCCGCCCCGCGTGCGGAAAGAGCCGCGTACACATCGTTGTCTACCATGTACGAGCTGTAACGACCAGTTGACGCCCAGTGTGTTGGGCGAGCCATGTCCCCGGTACGCCGAAACGCGACCGCACCGGCACCTGACGTTCGCGGGTCGAGCCTGCCTACGCCGGCAGTCCCGCCACGGCGAAGCCAGCCGGGCCGTGTTGCCTCCTACGCCCAGACGCGGCAATGCATAGACATGCTTCGTCGACTGAGCGCACCACGATCGCGGCAGCGCAGCCTCGATGGTGATCGTGGTGCTTGTGAACATGAACGAAGGAGGCAGGGCAGTGAGGATGGATGGCGGTCCCTGCGACCTTCGGTGCTGCATGGGAGATGGAGGTTGGTTGGCCCTCCAGAGCCGTCTTGCGGAAGAAGGCTCTAAACCACGGCA